>Ga0081539_10000292_pt1 | contig 113454 bp, 125 predicted proteins | sample TabmetS4T2R2_FD_71023 | JGI IMG/M metagenome (GOLD analysis project Ga0081539, IMG submission 71023) | Tabebuia heterophylla rhizosphere microbial communities from the University of Puerto Rico - S4T2R2 | ecosystem: Host-associated > Plants > Roots > Rhizosphere ... | reverse complement strand
GCCCTTTTGCGTTTTGCGCCCCCGCGGGGGGGGCGTGACCGCGCCTCTCGGCAGGAAGGCACCATTACTAACCCACTCAAAATGAGAGCCCACACAACAAGGGTGTCGACAGCGAAGCCAAAACCTAACAGGGCAAGCGCTGAACAGGGCCAAGACGGCGATGGCGACCGCGATTTCTATCCAATATCGTTTCGCTTATCGCGGCTCAATGGGCTGACTTTCAGAAGCGTCTTTAGCTCTGCTCCCCTGCCAGGGCGGGACGGGTGTTCTCGATGAGGTAGGCGACCACGTCGAGGAAGTCGCCGCTCCGTTCGTAGACCTCGCGCTGGCGCTGGCTGCCGGTGCCGCCCTCGACTATCTCCAGGATGCCCTGTAGCTCGTTCTCGCAACCGAGATCCTGTGAGTACGGGCGCAGCTCTTCGACGAGGCTGCGGGCCATGTCCGTGGCGGGAATGGTGGTCTTGTTCGTGGCGTCGTAGAAGGCGGCGTTCATGCCGTGGCGGGAGGCGCGCCACTTGTTCTCCCGCGCAAGCTCTAGGTTGTACGGGCCTTGCGGTACGTTGCTGCGGTCTTCGAGGGCGCGGGCCACGAGGCACTGGGTGAGGGCCGTGAGGGCGATGGCCGGGGACAGACCGATCTGGGTGTCCAGGATGCGAAGCTCGATGGTGCCGATCCTGGGGTGAGGCCGCACGTCCCACCAGCAGAAGGTGTAGTCGTCCATCGCCCCGGCCTCGACCATCAGGTCAACGTAGTCCTCAAAGGCTTCGTAGTCGGGGAAAGCGGGGGGAAGGCCAGAACGGGGGAAATTCTCGAAGATCTTGACGCGTGCGGACTCGAAGCCCGTATCGAAGCCCTGCCAGAACGGGGAATTGGCCGAGAGCGCCAGCAGCAGCGGCGCGTGCTCGCAGAGGCGGTTGTGGGCGTGGATGGCTTCGTCCGGGCCGGGAACGCACACGTGGACGTGCTGGCCGAAGATGACCTCGCGCTCCGCGATCCAGCGCAAAGTCTCCATGACCAGCCGGTAGCGGTCCTGCTCGGTGACCTTCTGCTCTTTGTAGAGAGAGAAGGGATGGGTGCCGGCGGCGGCGAGGGAGGCGTCGCAGGCGGCGGCCCAGGAGTTAACCCGGCTTCGCAGTTCGCGTAGTTGCCTCTCCGCCTCGGCGACGTTCTCACAGACGGAGGTCTTTATCTCCATGACGGACTGGAAAAGCTCGTAGGAGACGGATTTGCAGAGATCTTTTGGCAGGCGGGCCATGATGTCTTCTATCTTGGGCACCAGTTCGCCGGTCGCGGCGTCCACGATGTGGAGTTCCTCCTCGACGCCGAGGGTATACCCCGTGTTGCCGTCCTTGAACTCTATCGGCATGACTCCTCCTTTGGCCGCAGCCCATGAACCTGCCGGCCTGCTCCCCCTCTGGGCTTCCCTGATGTCACTCTCATGGTCGATGCCGCCAGCGCGTGGGCCAGTATGTTACCCGCTTTACGCGCAAAGCACCAAGATACGCCGCTCTAACGGCCGGAACGTACTATGTCCGAGCCTTCCGTACCCTCACCTGGGCCAGCGCCGCGCCCGCCAGAACCAGCATGGCCCCTACAACCTTCGGGGCTGTCAGATCCTCGCCCAGAAGCATCCCCCCGATTGCCCCGGCCACCACAGGCTCCACGGTCGCCACGATGGCGGAGCGCCCGGCCCCCAGCCGCCGCAGCCCGAAGGTATACAGGGCGAACCCCATCGTTGTATGCACCACCGCGAGCATGAACAGGAGAGCGTACGAGCCAGCAGAGAGCCCGGCGAGTGTGCCGAGCGTCGGCGCGGCTGAGGGGAGCAGCATAACCGACCCGAAAAACAGGGCGTAGGTCAGGATCACGGCCGGGCTGAGATGCCCGGCCACGGGACGGCCGAAGATAGAATAGAGCCCGTACGTCAGTCCGGCCAGAAGCCCGGTCGCCAGCACCAGAGGCGAGACCTCCAGGTTCTTCACGTTGTATGCCCCGGCCACCAGGAACACGCCGCAGAGCGTCAGGAGCAGCGCAAAGACTTTGACCGGACCGAGCGGCTCGCGCAGGAACAACCACGCCAGCAGCACCACGAAGGCCGGCGAGCTGTAGAGCAGGATCGCCGCCGTGCCAACCTCGCTCTCCTGCACCGTGTAGAAGTAGAAGAGGTAGAACGCCCCGATCCCGACGAGCCCGAGCGGGACCAGGAAGGCGAGATCTCGCCGTGCAACCAGCAGGTTCCGTGCTCCTCCCGTCGCCAGCACGAAGCCGAACACGGCCAGCCATCCAACGGAGGCCCGTACGGCCACAAGCGCCTCGAAAGAGATATCTTCGGCGTACAAGATCTTGGCGAAGAACCCCAACGTACCCCAAAGAGACGCTGCAGCCGCAACCGCGAGCGCGCCGACGATCTGCTCTCTAACCGGATTCAATGCGCTCCGCGAAGCTCCGCTAGTGCCGGTCGAGCTTGCGACCGATCTCGTTTATCCCGAGCCGGAAGCAGATGGAGCGGCCGTGCGGGCAGGTGGCCGGAAGACGGCTCGTGAGCCAGTCCTTGATGAGCGCCTCCATCTCCTCCTGCGAGAGCCTGTCGCCCATCTTCACGGCGGAGTGGCAGGCGATGGTGGCGAGGATGCGGTCCTCGCGGCTGTGGCCGGGTTCTGTCCCCGTGACGGCGGCGAGGGCGTCCTTGAAGGCCCCGGCGATATCCCGCTCGGCCAGCGTGGAGATCACGGCCGTCACCCTTATCGAGCGAGGCCCGAAAGGTTCGGCTTCGAAACCGTAGACGGCAAGTTCTTCCAGGTTCTCGGCGGCCCGCATGGCCTCGCCGGGGGACAGTTCGATCACCTCGGGAACGAGAAGGCTTTGCACGCCTGCAGGGCTTTCGGAGTCGTTGAGACGGTCCAGAATGGCCCGCTCGTGAGCGACGTGCTGGTCCACGACCCACAAGGATTCCGGCTCCTCTATCAAGATGTAGCCAGCCGCTAGCTGTCCGATCACGCGCAGATCCTCCAGCGGCGGCAGATCCCCACGCTCCGGCCGCTCGTATGGCCCCGGATACGGTTCCGGGTAAGGTTCCCGCTCCTCTGTCAGGGGCCGGGACGCTTCCGAGACACGTTCTCTGGCCTCGCGCAGGCTCCGGGCAGCCGGGGCGGGATACGGGGAACGGTTCTCGGCGGCGAAGGATTGGCTGTAGTCCCGGCGCGGCGCGGCTGAGAGCCGGTCCTGGGTGAAGGTTGGCTCGGCCTGGTGCGGTGCTGAACTGGGAGATGGGGGCCGCCACTCGATAGCCTCCCGGACGGCGGCGGCCACAGCGGCGCGGGCTGCGCGCTCCTCGGAGAAGCGCACGACCTGCTTGGTGGGATGCACGTTCACGTCCACCCGTCGCGGGTCCACCGTTATTCGTAGCGCGGCGGGGGGATACCGGCCGGAGGGGATGGTCTGGCGGTATGCGTCGTCCAGGCCACGGTTGAGGTTGTCAGCCCGCACGAAGCGCCCGTTCACGGAGATGGTCTGGTGCGCCCGGCTGCCTTCCGTCAGGCTGGGGAGGGCTGCGTACCCGTCTACCTCGAAAGCGCCGGAAGAGTACTCGACCTTGCGCATGGCGCGGGCCTTGGCGACGCCGTGGACCTGGGCGAGCCTTTCTAGCAGATCGCCCGCGACCGGAAGCGAGAGATAGTCCCTGCCTCCTTCCGAAAGCCGGAATGCGACTTCGGGATGGGCAACGGCTATGTGGGTCATGGTTTCGGTGATGGCGGCCCGCTCGGCGCGGGCGCCTTTCAGGAAAGCCCGGCGCGCGGGGACGTTATAAAAGATGCGGTCAACAAGCGCGGTCGTCCCTTTCGGGTGGGCGGCGGGGGAGACCTCGGCCTTGCCGCCGCCATCCACCACGACTTTGGTGCCCGCACCGTCCCCGGTGGATGTGGTCAGAGTGAAGGCCGAGACGCTGGCTACTGAGGGGAGGGCCTCGCCCCGAAAGCCCAGGGTGGTTACGGATTCTATGTCTCCGGTGTTCCGGATCTTGCTCGTCGCGTGGCGCAGCACCGATAGACTGGCATCCTCGGCGGACATGCCAGAGCCGTCGTCGCGCACCAGGATACGGGACGTACCACCTTCTCCGAGTTCCACTTCTATACGGGTTGCCCCGGCGTCCAGGGAGTTCTCGACGAGTTCCTTGACCACGGAGGCCGGGCGGTCCACGACTTCCCCAGCAGCCACCTGCTGGGCCACCAGGGGGTCAAGAACCTTGATGCTCATGGGACTTTGACCATAGTGTTCATAACGTTGCGGAGATTGTACATCCGGGGAGGGCTTTTCCCACGCACCAAGACGTGTAGAATCTCCGGCTATGTCGGAGATTAGAAGCGAAGACAATAGGGATGGAGCCCAGGTGGGCGGTGAACCATCCGGGAAGACAACGACCTCACTGCCGCTGGAGGATGTGAGTCGGCTCGTCGAGTTGTTGCGGGAGAGTGGGGTGGGCGAGATCCAGGTCCGCCAGGGCGAGCTGGAGATCTCGGTTAAAGCCAGACCAGAAACCCCGGCTCCGCAGCCAGTTCCAGAGGTTGAGGTGCTTTCGAGGGAGCCAGCCCTTCAACCCGAGCCACCGGCCGAGGCGAACGGGCTGCACGCCGTGCGCTCGCCGCTGGTCGGGACGTTCTACCGGGCTCCGGCGCCGGGTGAGGAGCCCTATGTCGAGGTGGGAGATTCGGTCAGGGCGGGACAGCCTCTATGCATCGTCGAGGCGATGAAGCTGATGAACGAGATCCCCGCCGACGTCTCCGGGGAGGTCGTGGAGATCCTGGCCGACAACGCGGGCGGCGTGGAGTACGATCAGCCGCTCTTCCGCCTCCGACCCGAAGAAGCAACGTGAGCCGTAAGTCGTGAAGTCGTGAGTCGAGAAGGACGATACGACTCACGACTTACGAAGCGAGCGCAGCGAGCGTTTCACGATGCACGGGAGCGAAGCGAAGCAGAACGGCCATGATCGGCAAGGTTCTCGTCGCCAACCGGGGGGAGATCGCGCTTCGCGTCATCCGGGCCTGCCGCGAGCTGGGCATCCGCAGCGTCGCCGTCTACTCAACCGCCGACTCCGACTCCCTGCACCGGATGCTGGCTGACGAGGCCATCTGCATCGGCCCTCCGCCAGCCTCCGACAGCTACCTGAACATCCCCGCCATCATCTCCGCGGCCGAACTCACGGGCGCGGATGCGATCCACCCCGGATACGGTTTTCTGGCGGAGAACGCGCGGTTCGCAGAGATCTGCGAGCGCGTGGGCGTGAAATTCGTGGGTCCGTCGTCGCGAGTGATCTCCATGATGGGCGACAAGGCAGCCGCCCGCCGGGCAGCCAGGGAGGCGGGAGTTCCCGTCACCCCCGGCTCAGATGGTATCTGCGCGAACGCCGCCGAGGCCAAACGTGTCGGGGCCGATTTCGGCTACCCTGTGGTCGTCAAGGCGAGCGCCGGGGGCGGGGGCAAGGGGATGCGCGTGGTCGAGAGCGAATCTGAGCTGGATGCCGCCTTTACGGAGGCGAGCCGGGAGGCGGGCGCCGCTTTTGGGGATGGTTCCGTGTACGTCGAGAAGTACCTCCAGGACCTCCGCCACGTCGAGGTGCAGGTTCTCTCCGAAGCCGGGGGCAAGACGGTGGCCTTCCCGGAGAGGGATTGTTCCATCCAGCGCCGCTACCAGAAGCTGCTGGAGGAATCCCCGGCCCCCAGTCTGCCGGAGGAGGCCCGCCGGGGCATGACGGAGGCCGCCTTATCCTTGGTAGACGCGCTGGGTTACGAGGGCGCGGGTACGGTGGAGTTCGTGTACTCGGGTGGCGAATTCTACTTCATCGAGATGAACACTCGATTGCAGGTGGAGCATCCAGTGACCGAGATGGTGACGGGCGCGGACCTGGTCGCTGAGCAGTTGAGGATCGCCTCAGGGGAGGGGCTGGACGTTACAAGCAGCCCGGCAATATCGGGCGGCCACGCCATTGAGTTCAGGATCAACGCCGAAGACCCGCGCCGCAACTTCCTGCCGCAGGCCGGTCCCGTGGAGTTCTACAACCCGCCCGGGGGCCCCGGCGTCAGGGTGGACTCGCACCTCTACGCCGGATACAAGGTGCCCCCGCATTACGATTCGCTGCTGGCGAAGCTCATCGTCTTCGCCACGGACAGGGAGACCGCCATCCGGCGTGGTCTGCGGGCGCTGGACGAGTTTGCCGTCGCCGGCATAGAGACTACGCTGCCGCTGCACCTCGCCATACTGGAGGACGAGGACTTCCGGCGAGGCGGCGTCTCGACGAGTTTCCTGGCGCAACGCGAACTGCGCGACGATGATGGTTTCCTGAGGCTCACCCCGGCTGGTGCGCCCGAATAGGGCATCCGGGCGGCGGTTCGCATGCTAACCTTTGATCCCCTGACCCCGCTGTACTCTAGGAGCGATTTGGCGCGAGAGGCCGCCCCCAAAGAACAAGAGATGGACCGGATGATGTTCGGCGGCATGGCCCGCTGGGACGGGTTGGATCTCTACGGGCCGGCCTACATGAGCGTGGCGTACCGGAGGAAAGGTGAGATCCACATCCGCGTCCAGCCATCCAACCTCTGGCGTCCGAAGAACCCGGCGATCCGCCGCGCCGCTGAGATACCCGTGTTGCGCTCCTTCATCTTCTGGGGGCGGCTCCTCTCGCAGATCGTCGGTTCCCTGTGGACCCTGCTGTTCTTCGCCGCCACGATGGCCGCGCTGTGGATATTCGTGAGCCTCATGCAGTTCGGAAGCGGAGAGAGCCTGATGGGAAGTTTCTTCGGGTTTCTCGCGGCGTTCCCGATAGTGCCGATACTGGTCTTCTTCTTCGCCGTGATGAAGCTCGGCCCGCTCGGCCGCTACCACGGGGCGGAGCATAAGGTCGTCGCCGCCTACGAAAAGTACGGCGAGGTCACCCTCGCCAACGCCAGAAAGTCCAGCCGCATCCACCCCCGTTGCGGCACCAACATACTCGGTTACATTATCCTGGCCGCCCTACTCGATCCCTTGATCGGGTGGTGGGGCTACGCTATCCTTCAGTTCATCCTCATCTCCGAAGCGTGGTTCATTTTCGGCAAGACCCGCCCCTCCATCGCCATCGGCAACTTCCTGCAAGAACATTTCACCACAACCGAGCCCCGCCGCGTCGAGCTAGAGGTCGCCGTCGAGTCCCTCAGGCGGCTCATCCACGCCGAAGACGGCAAGAAAGGCGGCGAATCGCTCGTCACGGTGCCGGCGAGGTATTGAGCCGGCTTCAGGCTTCGGTTTCCAGGTCGGCGGCTGCTCTTTCGTAAGCTTCGAGGTCGTTCTCAGAGAAGAGGATGAAGCGGATCTCCCGGAAATCGTCGTGTCCCATAGCCCACTCGCGGGCAGCGCCGAGCGCGATTTGCGCCGCTTCCTTGATGGGATAGCCGTATACGCCAGTGCTGATCGAGGGGAATGAAACGGTCCTGGCCCCGTTCTCCGCGGCGAGGGAGAGGCTGTTGCGGTAGGCGGAGCGCAGAAGTTCTGACTCACCGGCGTCCCCGACGCGCCATACCGGCCCGACGGTATGGACGACGTGACGCGCTTTCAGGCGCCCGGCGCCGGTTATTACTGCTTCGCCGGTCGGGCATCCGCCCTGCCTGGCACGTATCTCCCGGCACTCCTCCAGGATAGCGGGGCCGCCTGAACGGTGGATCGCCCCGTCCACGCCACCGCCGCCAAGCAGGCTGCTGTTCGCCGCATTTACTATCACATCCACCACCTCTTCGTGATGTCGCCCCGTTTGAGTGCGATCTCCGTGCTCCCGAACTTCATCGCGGATGCTGACCAGCTAGTTCGGCTGCTGGGTGGGCCGGATCAGGATCTCGTTCACGCTCACGCGCTCGGGCTGCGTAACGACGTAGGCGATAGCGTTGGCTATGTCCTCGGACTGCAGCCGTTCGATGCTCATGAGCCCGCCCGTGCCTTCCAGCGCTTCGTCGTCGGTGATGTGATCCGGCAGTTCCGTCTCGACGGCGCCAGGCTCGACCATCGTGATGCGGATGTTGTCCTCCAGAAGCTCCTGGCGCAGCCCCTCTGAGATGGCGTTGACGGCGAACTTGGTGCCGGAGTAGACGCCCCCGGTCTGGCGGACCTTGCGTCCGGCGACGCTGGAGATGTTCACGATGTGCCCGCTCTTCTGGCGCTTCATCACCTCGACGGCGGCGTCGGTGGCGTACAGAAGGCCGAGCACGTTCACGTCAAACATCTGGCGCCACTGGTCCGAGAGCCCCTTCTCCACCTTTGAGAGCAGCATTACGCCGGCGTTGTTGACCAGGATATCCACGCTCCCGAACTCATCCTCGGCGCGCTTGATGAGATCGTGCGCCTGCCCCTCGTCGGTAACGTCGCACTGCACGGAGAGGACCCGGCCGCCGTTGCCCTCTATGCGCCCCACGAGGTCGGCCAGCCTGTTCTCGCGCCTGGCTGCGGCCACCACGGACGCCCCTTCCGCCGCCAGCGCTTCGGACGTCGCTTCGCCTATGCCGCTCGACGCGCCCGTCACTACGGCGACCTTGCCATCCAGCTTGCCCATAATCAGAACCTTTCCGGTAGCCTGCCTAGGGTACTTACCCCTCCGAGCCGGGGGTGTACTCACCTTGCGGCGTTCCTCCGGCCGTCAGTTGCAGGTAGGCGAGGGTCCAGTAGGCGTGATTGAAGACGCCGAGGATGGCATAGAAGATGATCACGGGCAGCGAAAGGAGCAGTCCGACCCCGACGGCCAGCCCGACTACCAGCGGGTACGGGGCCGCATAGGAGAGGGCGATAAACCCGAATGTCTGTACGAGGGTGACGATGGAAACTACGATGAAGACCGCGACCCCGACCGCTGCGGCAATACCGAACTGTATGATCCACACCACGAGCACGCGGCCGAGGTTGTACCGGAACAGCCGGTAGCCGCTCCCCACCGAGGCGATGACGCCCTGGCGGCCGATCACCAGTTCTCGTATGGTGAGTTGCGAAACCAGGTATAGCGCTATGAAGACGACCAGGTAAATCACGAACGCCACCAGAGCAATCAGGGAGATGAACAGCACGCGTAGTCCCACCGATTCCGTCGCGGCGACGATCCCGAAGATGCCCAGCGTCGCGGGGCCGACGATCAAAGTGCCCAGGACAAGACTGATCAAGAAAAACAACACCAGGAGAAGGAACATGCGCAGGAGGTTTCTGACGCCAGCCCGCCAGGTCGAACCGAAGCCGCGACGCTCGCCCCGCTCCATCGCAGCGACGCTATCCGAGAGCCCTGCGGAGGAGATCATCCAAAGTACGTAGAAAACAACCAGTATCAGCACCAGGATTACGATGCCCAGGGTTACGGCCAGAACTATGTTCTCCTGCGCCCATTGACCGAGATTGAAAAGCCAGACGGGGACGCCCTCGGTCGTGGAGTTTTCGATGGAAATATCGGGGTTCGGGGGAACGTTCACGTTGAACGAAGCTATCCCACCGCTGATAAAGAGACCGAAGAACCACAGGAAGCGGTTGCGCCACGCGATGCGGAACGCCTCGCCTATCAGGTTCCCGTAGTTCATCGCGGAGCCTTTCTATTCGCCTTCAGCTTCCCCATTTCCTTTCCACGCTTACACGACGCGCGGGGTTGCCGCGGCGGTACCAGCGGACATACGCAGGTAGGCGATCGTCCAGTAAGTGTGATCGAACGTCCCCAGGATGGCCGAGCCCACTATCAGGAAAGGGAGTAGTATTAAGAATGCGGTGCCGCCCGCGATCCACGCCGCCGTCGTCGAGCCCGCCACCGCCAGAAGAATCGCGGGAAGGGCGAGTACAAAGGCCACTATGAGAAGAGCGATGAGGAACGCGATTCCGGCCCCGAGCATGATCCCGAGCTGTATCAGCCACACTAGCAGACTGCGTCCCATGTTATGCCGGAACATACGGTAACCGCTTCCTACCGAAGCTATCACGCCGTCGCCGCTTATCACCATCGTGCGGCGGGCGAACTGACGGACGATCGCAACCGGGATGAAGATCACGATCAGGGCCACGATACCGACCAATACGCCTACGGCGATCGCCACCACCTTGAACGCTGTCGAATCCGTCAGTAGAGCCCCGCCGACGAGCGCGCCTATAGGTATCGCTACGATGAGCAGCAGCCCCAGCACGATCCCCACAAACAGCAGAATCTGACCGAGTACGCGCCAGAAATACTGTGTACCCGCGCCCCAGGTAGAGAAGAAGTCGCGCCGCTGTCCGCGTTCGATGGCCGCGACGCTGTCTGTGAGGCCGCCCTGGGAGACTACGTAGATGGCGAAGAGGATGAGGAATATCAGCAGGAAAGCCACGATGAGGATAATGATCAGGCCCAGGTTCTGAAACGTGCTCTGAACGGCGGTCGCGGAGACCGAGGCTATCTCGGCGCTGCCCTGCTCGTCGAAGTCGCCGCCTCCACCGCCGGCGTTGCCGCCTCCACCTCCACCCCCGGAGCCCAGATAGACGAAGAATCCGAAGAACCACAGGTAACGGTTGCGCCAGGTGATGCGGAACGAGTCCCTGATCAGGTCTCCGTAGTTCATCGCTATCCTCCTTAGGGGTCTCCGAGCACCCAGGTATCCTTCATCTTACCGCCGCTCGATATATTCACCACATGCTTTCCTGGCGCTGCCACGCGGGTCAGGGAACCGGGAATTACCTCTACCACGCCGGGATCTTGGGGGTCTGGAGCCAGCACGAGCACCCTGTAGTCGGCGTATGAGTCGCGCAATACGAAATCATTGCCCTCCGTCTCGCACAGCACGTGGGTGGAGAAGTCTATGGTCTCCTGGGCCACGTACTCGATCGGGTTTCTCTCGACCATCTTTCGGAATTTCTCTATGGATTCCACTGACTCTTCAGGCCCGATCAAGACTTCCTTCCCGCCATAACCGCCCCGGCTCTTGACCACGAGATCCGCGAAGTTGTCCATTACGTAGCGGCGGTCTTCTTCCACGGCCAGCGACCACGTCCTGGCGTTCTCGATGAGCGGCTCCTCCCCGAGATACGTCCGTACCATCTCCGGCACGAACACGCCGACGCCCTTGTCGTCCACGATCTCGGAGTTTGGGGCGAAGAGCACGTGGGTCTTTCCCTCGACGTGACAGTCCAGAAGGCCAGGCACTTCAGCGTAGAGCCGGTCCTCGTCCACCCGCTCGTAGATCACATCTATGCGGTGTCCGCTAGGCTTGTGGAGCAAATATCCGTCGCCGTCTATCGTCAGGTGCTTTGTCTCGGCGAGGATGGCGTCCATCTCTTGGGCGTAGATATGGTGGTCAAGGTAGAACTGGTCGTCGGGACCGCTGGAGACTACGGCGAGCGTCGCCTCCTGTGCTTTCGGGGATGCCGCCCGCAGCGCGACGCCGAGGCGGGCGAGCCAGCCGTCCAGGGAATGGACGGGAAGGGCGGCGTGGGCTTTGGGGAAGAAGACCTCGCTGGTCATACGCCGGCGGCGCGTCATGGCCGCGAGCCCGACGGGCATCTTGGCGTTCTCCTCGATGACCTGGAAGATCCATTCGCCATCCCGCTCTACCGCCACGACGTCGAAGGCGATCTGGCGCGCCGGAACCGGGCCGAAACGATCTTTCCACGAGGTGTCGTAGAGTATGCTGCTCTCCACCACCTCCCTCGGCACGACCTCCTCTTTGCCTACCTCCAGCCTTCGTAGGAACTCGTTGATGGCCGCCATGCGCTGGGCCAGACCTTTGGACAGGCGTTCCCAGTCCGCGACGGGCACTATGCGGGGGAACCAGTCCGTCGGGTGGGTCTTGTCGCCTTCGAGGATGCCGAAGGCGTACTGCTCCTCAAGGAGGAGACCGTGCGCCCTGCGGAGCCTTTCATTCCAGCTCTTGGGGCCTGTGGTTTCGAGTTCTTCGAGTACAGGTTCGTAGACGGGGCGCGGGGTACCATCGGGGAGGAAGACCTCGTTGGTGCCCGGGAGTGCGCGGTCGAACCTCACAAGACGGGGATTATACTAGGGAGCCGCGCAACGTATGCTCCCGGCGCGGGTGAAGAAAAGATCAGGGAGACCGAGTTGAGCGAAGGACCTAGACGGAGAAGCCAGGTCGAGCGGGACAGGCTGCAAGATCCTGGCGAGAACAGGGAGGGCACCGAGCAGGTGAGGTTGCTCGCCGGCAGGATCTGCGCCGTTCTGGGGATACTCTTCGCCGTCGGAGGCCTGATAGAGCCCATCGTCGCCGGGGGTGCGAGCGTCTCCGCCGGGGTGATAGGGGTTATCCTGGGTATCCTGGCCTACTTTCTGGGTGCGCGCCAGATCGGCACGGCCACGGTCATCCTCTCCGTTTTCACCCTGTTCTTCGGGCTTGCGGCAAGCCAGGGCCTCATACCTGGCATAGAAGCCTCCCATCGGAGCCTCCCCCCCATCGAACCCAGATAGGGGAACGACTGAGCCTGCCTGCTGGGTGGCCTTGCCTCTGTCACAAACAGAGCCTAGAGAACAGCGCACTCGGCGGTTATACTGGCCGGTAGGATGGAGCGCATGCGGCTCACACCCCCGGGGGGAAACAGGGAGCGGGGCTCGAAAGCCCGGCTCTACGTGCGCTGGATGCCACACCTCGGCGCCGAAGCCGTAGCCCTCTACGAACTGCTGAAGATCCTGCCCGACATCGGCCAGGACGCCGCCGACCTCGACGAACTGGCGGAGCTCCTGCGCTCCACGCCAGAGAACGTGGAGAACTCACTGCGGATCCTTTCCGAAGCCGGGTTCATCGTCGAACACGAAGGCTGGACGGAGATCCTGGACCACCCGCCGGCCTCCCGACAGCAGACCCGGAACCGTGAGAAGAGGGGCGGTGAACAAGCAGCCGAAGAGCACTCTCCGTACGAGATCGAGGTGATCCGGGCCGAGCCGGAGGGTGTCTCATCGGACGATTACTTCAAGTACATGGGGACCCTCCCTGCTCCGCACATCCTGGAGTTTTTGAACGGCTACAGCGAGCGCGACGGCCTGGACGCCGACGTGATCCGGGAGGCACTCAGGATCGCCAGCGAGCGCGACGCCCGCAAAGTCGGCTACGTGAGGAGCATCCTGGAGAGCTGGGTGCAGCGTGGCGTCAAGACCATGCAAGATGTCGAGCTCTTCGAGAAAGACCGCAAGCTCCGCCTCGTCGAAGAGAGCGGTGCCGTGAAGGGCGGGGCGTTGAAGATCGGGGAGGGGGTGAAGAGTGGAGCGGATAGGCAATCTGCTGCCCGACGCAGGGAAGGCTATGAGTGGCTCTTCGGCGAATAAGAGCGTACTGCGGCTGGACGACAACGTCTGCCCGCACTGCGGCCGCGAACTACAGGCCGAGTGGGTGGAGTTTCCCCCAGCCCTCCAGAAGAAGTACGGCCGTCCGGGCGAGTGGTACTACCATCCGTGTACGCCGGTCTGCGAGCAGAAAAACGACCAGCGGGAGTGGGAGATCATGCGCCGTGAGGCCCGTGTCGAGGTCTTGCGCAACCGCAGCGGCATCTCCAAACGCATGAGGGGCTACACCTTCTCCAGCTTCAAACCATACGTTGGTCCCGGCGCCGCCAGGGCCGCCGAACGGGTGGAGAACTACCTCAAGCACTGGGAAGACAATCGGGACGCCGGCAGGGGCCTGTATTTCTGTGGCGACGTCGGAACGGGGAAGACACATCTTGCGGTGGCGGTGATGAACGACCTCATCACCAGGAAACGGGTGCCGGCTCTGTTCGTGACAGTGCCAGAGCTTCTGGACAACCTGCGCGGGGCGTACATGATGCCGGGCCGGGATCTGGACGAGTGGATGGAGGCCGTAAAGAACGCCGACCTCCTGATCCTGGACGACCTCGGCGCCGAGAAGCCGACACCGTGGGTGCAGGAGAGGGTATTCGTGATCGTCAATCACCGCTACCGGGAGACTCTGCCGACCATCTTCACCTCAAACATTGGCCCCAAGGATCTGGCTCAGCAGCTTGGAGAAAGGACAGCCAGCCGCATCATCTCGATGTGCGATTGGATCTCCCTGGAAGGCGAAGACTATCGCGAGACGGAAGCCCGGAGGACTTCGTGAGGGACGAATTCCTCATCACGCGCCAGGGAAAGCAATACGTGTTGTTCCAGGGCCTCCTCGACGAGGCCCACAACCGCGGACTCAGGGGCATAGACACAGAGCTGATCCAGGCTCCCGACGACGCCAACGGCAACGTGGCCATCGTCAAGGCGACGGTGGAGATGGAGGGGGGCGAAGCACGCGATAGCGCCCCGCGCATCTTCTCCGGTATCGGGGACGCCAGCCCCTCCAACGTCGGACGCAGCATCGCGCCGCACCTGATCCGGATGGCCGAGACCCGCGCAAAAGCCCGCGCCCTCCGCGACGCCGTGAACGTCGGGGCCACGGCCCTTGAAGAGCTCTCCGACGGTGACGACGCACCACCCGCAAACTATCCGGCCGGGGGCTCGGGCGGCCGTTCGTATCCGCGCCCGGTCGAGCAGGCCGAACCCGCCCCGCGCGAGCGAAGCTCGAACCGCTCCCGGAATTCGGGTTCCACGGACGACGGCGAAGCCCGGCGTACCAGGGCCGTCAGCGAGACCACGGCCAACGGCCGGGCTGAAGAGCCTGATGGGGCTGCTTCTCAGCATGGTACCCGGCGCGGTTCCCAGAAGAGGGGTTCGCAGAAGGCGCGCAAGAGCCAGGTGGACCTGCTGCGCACGCTGGCCGAGGAGTTGCGGGGCGAGAACGGCGTCTCCAGGCTGGAGGGCCGCATCGGCAAGCCGCTCTCGGACCTCACCCGCGCGGAGGCCGACGAATGGATAGACCGCCTAACTCCAGAAGACCGCGAGTAGTCGCCGGATCGCCCGGTTTCCTTCGCAGCGCCTTCCTCTGCCTGCTATTTGTCTCTCTGATCCTGTTCGCTTCGTCCTGCGGCTTCGCGTTGGGCGAGACGGGCGGCGGGATCGGCCCTCCTCCGTCGGGTTCGCTCGCCGTCAGCTTCATTGACGTGGGGCAGGGAGACGCGGTGCTCGTGCAGGCCGGCGGCACCAGCCACCTGATAGACGCTGGTAGGGTGGAAGAAGGGCCGAACGTGGTTGACTTCCTGCGCGACCGGGGCGTGCATACGCTCGACGGCATCATCGTCAGCAACCCGGACGCTGACCACATCGGCGGTTTCTTGGACGTGCTGGACGCTTTCCCGGTCGAGAACGTCTACATCTCCGGCGACGAGAAGGGAACCCTGACATACAACTCCTTCCTCCGGGGCGTGCAGGCCGAGGGCTCGAAGGTGCACATCGTACGCACCGGATACCTGATGGACTGGGGCGGTGTCCGGGTTGATACCATCGGCCCTCCAACCGAAGCAGAGGGCGGTCTGTTCACCGAGATCAACGACAACTCCATCGCCCTGCTGCTCACCTACGGCAGCGCCCGCGTCCTACTTGCGGGCGACGCCTCGACCAATGAGGAGGAGTACATGGCGAGCGGCCCATATACTGGCCCCCTCTCGCTTCTCAAGGTCACACACCACGGGTCGGCCACATCCTCCACCCCGATCTTCCTGAACCGTTTTCCGCCGAAGGTGGCCGTGGTCCAGGTCGGCGCCGACAACTCCTACGGACATCCAACCCCCGAGGCCCTCGACCGCCTGCACAGGGCCGGGGCGAAGGTGTTCCGCAACGACGAGAACGGAGATGTGATCGTGACCATCAAAGACGAGCAACTCGACGTTGCCGTGACCAGAGGATTTGAGAGTCAAGCCGGAATCCTTCCAGTATTTCCGGCGGATTCGCTCTCGTTTCATCCGTAATTCATCGCGGTTCGGTATCAATCAGCGTTGAGGTAGCATTCCCAAAGATTTAGGTACTTGAGAAACGGGGATGTTACGGTAAAGGTTAGTCCAGAAAAACAGAGGAGAGGAGCACGAAAATGGTCAGCTTCAACCGGGTGATCCTGGCCGGAAACCTGACGCGGGACCCCGAACTGCGCTTCACCGGCAGCGGGATTCCGGTGTGTGGGTTCGGGCTAGCAGTGAACCGCGTATTCTCGAAGAATGAAGAGGTGGACTTCTTCAACGTGAGTGCGTGGCGTGAGTTGGGAGAGCGCGTAGCGAACTACATGAGCAAAGGCTCACCAGTCTTAGTCGAAGGGCGTCTACAGTACCGTACCTGGGAGGCCCAGGACGGCTCGAAGCGAAGTGCCGTGGACGTAATCGCTGACAGAGTTGAATTCCTCGGCCGGGCTAGTGACGCTGGCGATGACGGCGCTGAAGCTCCTGCTGGCGCCGGGGCCCGTCGGGGCGGCAATCGCGGTGGCAACCGCAACGACGTGGACATAAACGAAGAAGACTTCGACGACATTCCATTCGCTCACATCCAGTGCAAGAGGCCCGTTTTCTAGTCGAAGCGTCATTCCAGCTAGCAGAGAAAGGGGCGCCAAGGTGCGCGCCCCTTTCTCGTTGAGAAGAATCCTCCTTGCACAAAATGTCTCAATCGCGCAATAATTCGCGAAAGCCACGACTCGGACGTTTCCCAAGAACGGGAGCTTCTCAACGGTAGTGGGCAAGCGCACACAACCGAACTTCCACTATTTAGTAGGCGCGGTGCTCGTCGTAGGCACCACGGTTGTCGGCAGCTTGCTTACGAAGTCGCTAACCGGTCAGCAGAGCCTGTGGTCTATTCTAGTGTGTGCCGCGCTGGGAATCGTCGTCACTTTCTTCTATCTGCGATGGCAGGCCCGATCCGCCGCTGAGAGTCCCGAGGCGATCGATAGGCAAATCGAAGAACTCGCACCCAAGTTGCGCGAGAGCGTGAGGAGCCGCTCCTACGGGGCACGCGGTGACTTGATCGCTGACGACTTGAAAAAGCTCGACCTCGGAACTACACCACGCGTGGGGTGGGTGCAAGACCCTACACGCAACAAAGAGCCGGAACCCCTCTCCGAGGGCGCCAACATCGTCTCCGCTTTCGCTTCCTCCAGGCGACGCCTCCTCATCGTCGGCGAGCCAGGTTCGGGAAAGACGATGGCTGCCTACGCCCTGATCGAACACCTGGACGAAACCGAGGGCGACGAGCGAACCCCGCTCCTGATCAACCTGTCGGCATGGGAAGACCAGGATAGCTTCGAAAACTTCCTCTTCGACTACCTCCGTTCCCCGGTCGGCTACGAGGTTAGTCAGCATGCCGTTGCCAGAAAGTTCGTCGAAGACCGCCGGTACTCACTAATCCTCGATGGGTTGGACGAGATCCCCGCCGGGCTCAGAGAGCATTTCTCCGAATGTCTCGACGATTTCATGCGGGGGCTGCCGAACGAGGTTGCCGTGATCGTGACCTGCCGTTCCCAGGAGTACGAGAAATTGAAAGCCGACTACCGCACGGGCCTCGGACTCGTTCAAGCGGTCGAGGTACTTCCGCTAACCGGCCAGCAACTCGACGAAGCTTTTGTCGAGCTAGCCGAAAAACGCGGCGAGGACTGGAAGAAGATACGTTTGACGCGTCGGCAACTCGTGGCGTACAGGCTAGTTCGGCATCTTCTGAGCAACCCGCTGTTCCTGAACCTTGCCGTTGAAGGCAATCTCAACCCCCGCGAGCTACTGAATTGTGACGAAGTGCAGGAACTTCAAGAGCTTGTGTTCGAGAGATACCTCGATCTCACACTTACGGATCAGAGTCAATACAACCCAGCAGATGCTCGTGGGCACCTCACCTGGATAGCCCGCTTTCTCAATGGGGTCGAGGTTTCGCCTTTCGGACTCAAAACTACAGACGCTACCGTATTCGACCTTGCCAGCCTCACTCCACCTGAGCCTCCGAGAGGATATCGGTTGGTCGGGGGGCTGATCTTTGGGCTGATCTATGGGCTGATCGTGGGGCTGATCGTGGGGCTGATCTATGGGCTGATCTTTGGGCTGATCTTTGGGCTGATCTATGGGCTGATCTATGGGCTGGTCAGTGGACTTGTTTGGGAGCTTTTCGGGGCGCTGCCGAGTAAATGGAACCAAAAGCGTTCGCGTTCCGCACTCAGCTCTCGTCTAACTTTCGTCTGGCCATTAGCCAGACAACGGCGCTCTGACTTCCTCCGCAGAGCTGGCTGGGGGTGGTTGGGCGGGGGGCTGATCTGGGGGCTGATCTTGGGGCCGAGCTTGGGGCTGATCGATGGGCTGATCTATGGGCTGATCTATGGGCTGATCGTGGGGCTGATCGTGGGGCTGATCTGGGGGCTAGTCGAGACTCGGCCTGTGTTGATTACTTCTCGCACCCTAACGGAGGCAAGATCACGCTCGCTGATCTCAGCGCTAGTCGTTGGGTTAATCGGGGTGTTAGGCGGTGCGCTGTTACTTTCCTTTGGACCTGTTGTTGGGCTGGTCGGAGGGCTGAACAATGGTGGGTGGTTCGTGTTGCTGCAGAAAGTCGCTCATCGCCGCCTCGCTCGGGCTGGCAAGCTCCCTTCACGCCCGGGCGCCTTCCTGGAATGGGGGATCGAGAGGCAGATATTTCGCCAGGTTGGGGGCGGAGTCCGCTTTCGCCATGACCTAATTCAGCAGCACTTGGCGAGCGCCCCAGAAGCTATGCCGCAGTGACAGACACATCTCTCGTGCTCGCAGGCGGTCCTCGGCTCGCCTTCTTTGCGGAGCTTCTTGGCACGGTTCGTGATGAGACTGCTGCAACGCTCTGTGCAGTCCGAAATCGAGTCCGATTCTCCCGATGAGGTCGGCTTGTGCTTTGCCAGGGAAGCCACAATATCTCTGTGGTTCGTAACGGGGACTGGCCTTCGCGGTGCCAACCGAGATACCGCGACCGGGCCGTTTCCGTGGTGCTGGCTCCGGGTAGTTACTTCGCGGATAATTACGATCAAGGCAGCCAACCGGGAGGTTCGCATTGACTTCGCAGAGCGATCAGCAGACCGTGGGCGTCGAATACTGGCGCGAGTTGGGCCAGCAACTGCGTGTGGACAGCATTCGTTCTAGCACCACCGGGGGCTCGGGGCACCCGACCTCCAGCATGTCCGCGGCCGACCTGATGGCCGTGCTCATGAGCCGCTACCTGCGCTACGACTTCGACGAGCCGGACAACCCGGCGAACGACCATCTGATCTTCTCTAAAGGTCACGCCTCCCCGCTTCTCTACTCCATGTTCAAAGCCGCCGGGGCCATAACCGATGACGAGCTTCAGACCTTCCGGTCCTTCGGCAGCCGCCTTCAGGGTCACCCGACGCCCGTTATCCCCTGGGTTGACGTGGCGACCGGCTCCCTCGGACAGGGACTCCCGATAGGCGTAGGCGTCGCCCTGGCCGGCAAGTACCTGGACAAGCTGCCTTACCACGTGTGGGTCCTCTGCGGCGACTCCGAGATGGCGGAGGGATCTATGTGGGAGGCTTTCCAGCACGCGTCGCACTACGGGCTGGACAACCTGACGGCCATCCTGGACATGAACCGCCTCGGACAGAGCGGCGAGACGATGGACGGCTGGAACGGCGACCACTACGCGAGGCGCGCCGAAGCCTTCGGGTGGCACACGGTCCAGATAGACGGCCACGACCCAGAGGAGATAGACGGCGCATATGCCGAGGCCGCCGAACAGGACGTGCCAACCTTCATTATCGCCAAGACCGAGAAGGGACGCGGCGTCTCCTCCCTAGCCAACCAGCTTGGCAAGCACGGCAAGCCCGTTCCGCCCGACGAGGAGGAGGCCGCCATCGAGGAGCTTGGCGGCGACCGGGGCATAACCGTCGAGGTGCAGAAGCCGGACTCCAGCCCCGCGCCCACCGTCACGTCGAAGCCGACCGGAGGCCTCGACCTTCCGGTCTACGAGGAGGCAGAGGCGACCCGCACGGCTTACGGCGAGGCGCTGCGGGCCATCGGCAACGTCAGGGAAGATGTCGTCGGCCTCGATGGCGAGGTCAAGGACTCCACGCGGGCGCAGAAGTTCGCCGAGGCGCACCCGGACAAGTACTTCGAGATGTACATCGCGGAGCAGCAGTTGATCGCGGCCGCCGTCGGGCTGAGCGTGCGCGGCTACGCCCCGTTCGCCTCCAGCTTCGCCGCGTTCTTCACCCGCGCCCACGACTTCATCCGCATGGCCGCCATCTCCGGCGCGAACCTGAGGATCTCCGGTTCCCACGCCGGCATCTCCATCGGCCCGGACGGTCCTTCCCAGATGGGCGTCGAGGATATAGCCATGATGCGCGCCATGCATGGCTCTACTGTCCTGTACCCGTGCGACGCCAACCAGACCGCGAAGCTCGTCTCGGAGATGTCCGACCTCGACGGCATCAGCTTCATCCGCACCACCCGCGATAAGACCCCGATCATCTACGGGCTGGACGAGGAGTTCCCCGTAGGTGGCAGCAAGACCGTGCGCGAGTCCGATAGCGACGCGGTGACGGTGGTGACGGCTGGCATCACGGTGCACGAGGCCATCAAGGCCGCAGACGAGCTGGCGGGCGAAGGCACGAACATCCGCCTGATCGACGCCTACTCCGTGAAGCCCATTGACGCCGCCACCATCCACGCCGCCGTATCGAACACGAACGGCAGGCTCGTGGTGGTGGAGGACCATCATCCAGAAGGCGGTATCGGCGAGGCTGTGCTCTCGGCGCTCTCCGAGACGGGTGAGGAGCTGAAGTTTCGCCATCTCGCCGTGAGCATCATGCCTGGCTCCGGTACGGGCGCGGAGCTCATGAACGAAGCCGGCATAGACGCGGAAGGTATAGCCTCAGCCGTGCGCGAGTTGAAGGACAAGTAGGCGAGGAACCGGCGCGGAAACATCAGAAAGCAGGAGGTAGACGATGAACGAGCGTCTGCGGCAGATGCGGGAAATAGGGCAATCGCCCTGGGTTGACGGCATCTCGCGCGAGGGCACGCGGAACGGCGAGTTGCAGCGGATGGTGGACGAGGGCATCGTAGGGGTCACGTCCAACCCGGCCATCTTCCAGAAGGCCATCGGTGACTCAGACCTGTACGACGACCAGTTGCAGGAACTGTTCCAGAAGACGGACGACCCGAAGGAGATCTTCCTCCAGATCGCCCGCGACGACATCCGCGAAGCCTGCGACGTGCTGAGGCCGGTCTACGACGAGACCGGCGGGGAGAGCGGTGGCAGCGGCGAGGATGGCTTCGTCTCGCTAGAGGTGTCGCCCGACTTCGCCTACGACGCCGACGCCACCATCGAGGAGGCTGCGCGTCTGTTCGATATGGTGGACCGTCCGAACCTGTTCGTGAAGATACCGGCGACCGTGCCTGGTCTCGTGGCGATAGAGGAGATGGTCTCGCGGGGCAAGAGTATCAACGTCACCCTGATCTTCTCCCTCGAACGTTACCGCGAAGTCGCCCTCGCCTACGTACGCGGTCTGCAGAGACTCGTGGACAACGGCGGCGACCCATCCGGCGTGCGCTCCGTGGCGAGCTTCTTCGTCTCCCGCATAGATTCCGAGGCCGACAGCAGGCTCGAAGAGATGGGCGCGCCGGACGATCTGAGGGGACAGCTCGCCATTGCCAACGCCAAGCTGGCGTACCAGATCTTCAAGGAGATCTTCTCCGGCACCTGGTGGGAGTCCCTGGAGGCGAAGGGCGCGAACCGTCAGCGTCTGCTATGGGCCTCCACCTCGACCAAGAACCCGGACTACAAGGACACCATCTACGTCGAGAACCTTGTCGGCCCGGAAACCGTCAACACCATGCCCGAGAGCACCATCGAGGCGACCGAGGACCACGGTGAAATCCGGCCCACCCTCGAAGAGGGCGTGGACGAGGCGAAGCGTCTCTTCAAGCGTCTGCGCGAAGCTGGCCTGGACTACGAGGGCGTGACGTACACCCTGGAGAAAGAGGGCATCCAGAAGTTCGTGGACCCATTCCAGCAGATCCTGGAGCAGGTGGAGAAGAAGAGCAAGCAGCTAGTTGGGTAGGCTTCAGGCCACAGGTTTCAGGTGTCGGCAAGAAAAGCCTGATGCCTGAGACCTCAGAATCGAAGGGAGTGGCGTGGATATAGGGATCTGGGGACTTGGCCGGATGGGCTTCAACATGATCCGCCGGCTGGTGGACAAGGGCGACCACCACGTCATAGCAGGCAACCGCTCGTCCGGGAAGGTGGACGAGGCCGTCGAGGGCGGCGCGGAGGGCGCGTACAGCGTCGAGGAGTTCGTCTCCAAACAGGAGTCGCCGAGGGTGTTGTGGACAATGCTACCTGCCGGGGACGTGACGGACGACATGATCCAGGAGTTCATGAAGCACGGTGACGAGGGCGACATCATCGTGGACGGCGCGAACTCGTACTTCCGGGACTCCGTGGCGCGGGCGAAAGAAGTCAGTAACGCAGGCTTCCGGTGGCTGGACGCCGGGGTCTCGGGCGGCGTCTGGGGCTACGACGTGGGGTACTGCACCATGATCGGGGGCGACGCCGACGCCTTCGAGCACGTCGAACCCGCGTTCGAGACGCTCGCGCCTCCGAACGGCTATGCGTATCTCGGCGACGCCGGAGCCGGACATTTCGCCAAGATGGTCCACAACGGCGTGGAGTACGGCATGATGCAGGCATACGCCGAGGGGTTTGAGATCCTGGAGAAGTCCCGCTACGACTACGACCTGCGTGCCGTCTCCAGCCTGTGGAACCAGGGCAGCGTAGTACGTAGCTGGCTCTTGGAACTGGCAGAGTCCGCCTTCGAGCAGGACGCGAACCTGGACAGCGTCCGGGGATACGCCGAGGACTCTGGTGAGGGGCGCTGGACGGTCTTCGAGGCCATCCACGAGGACGTGCCCGCCGCCACCATCGCGGGCTCGCTATTCGCGCGGTTCGCATCCAGGCAGGACGACTCGTTCGCCATGAAGGTCATCGCGGCGCTCAGGGGCCAGTTCGGCGGCCACGCCATCCAGGAGGCGAGTACCAACTACCCTGAGCAGGGCAAGCAGTAGGAGGCTCGACGTGGCCGACACGCAGACGGCCCAGCACAATGTCCTGCGCGACGCGCAGCGGCTACCCGCCGTCCCCGACCCAGGGGCGATGGTGATCTTCGGCGCGTCTGGAGACCTGACGGCCCGCAAGCTGATACCAGCTCTCTACAATCTGGCCCAGGGACGGCGTCTGCCGATGGAGTTCGCCGTGGTCGGCATTTCCCGCACACCGATGAGCCACGACGAATTCCGGCAGAAGCTCCGCAAGGGCCTCGAAGAACAGCGGGCCGGCTCCATCAGCGAGGATGTGTGGGAGTCGTTCTCCAAAGGGCTCTTCTACCTGCCGGGTGACTCCAAGAACCCCGAGACTTACGATGAGTTGAAGGACTTCCTGAAGCAACTCGACGAGGAGCGCGGGACCGGTGGCAACCGCATCTACTACCTCTCTTCGTCGCCGTCGCTGTTCCCTACCATCGTGGAGCGGCTGGGGGAGGCGGGGATGAGCCAGGAGGAAGAGGGAAGCGGCTACGCCCGGCTCGTCATCGAGAAGCCTTTTGGGCGAGATCTCGACAGCGCGAAAGAACTCAACGGCGACATCCTGCGGTACTTCCGCGAGAAGCAGATCTACCGCATAGACCACTACCTCGGCAAGGAGACCGTCCAGAACATCCTGGCGCTCAGGTTCTCCAACGGTATCTTCGAGCCCGTGTGGAACCAGCACTACGTTGACCACGTCCAGATCACGGTCGCCGAAGACATCGGCGTCGGAACCCGTGGCGCGTTCTACGAGGAAGCCGGAGCCCTGCGCGACATCGTCCAGAACCACGTGATGCAGGTTCTATGCCTGACCGCGATGGAGCCACCGGTCGCCTTCGACGCCGACTCGCTGCGCGAGGAGAAGGTGAAGGTCCTGAAAGCCATCCGGCCCATCCCGCAAGACGCGGTCGGAGAGTCCGCGGTGCGCGGCCAGTACGATGGCGGCTGGGTGTTCGGCGAGGAGGTCAAGGGCTACCGCGAGGAAGGCGACGTGACCCCCGACTCCGAGACCGAGACGTACGTGGCGCTCAAGCTGCTGGTGGACAACTGGCGTTGGGCCGGGGTGCCTTTCTACGTGCGGGCTGGCAAGCGGATGCCCAAGAAATCGACGGAGATCGCCATCCAGTTCCACAAGACGCCGCACACGCCGTTCTCCGGTCCGGATACCCAGGGGCTTGAGCCGAACGTCCTCGTCATCCGCGTCCAGCCGGAAGAGGGCGTCTCCATGAAGATCGGGGCGAAGGTCCCCGGCTCGGGCTTCGAGGTGCGCTCGGTGAACATGGACCTCCTGTATGGTTCAGCCTTCCTCGAAGAAGCCCCCGACGCGTACCAGCGGCTCCTCCTCGACCTGATGCTCGGCGACCCGACGCTCTTCATCCGGGCCGACGAGGCGGAGGGTGCGTGGGAGATCCTGCAGCCCGTGATGGAGGGCTGGTCCAAGGACGGTCACTCCGCCCGGTACGCTGCGGGAACCTGGGGGCCGGGCGAGGCAGACGAGCTTCTGCGGCATGACGGCAGGGAGTGGCGCAGACCATGATAGGTGAGCATCGCTCTTCGCCCAATTCGGGCACCATGAGCGTCGAACAGGTCGAGCGCGAACTCGGCCAGCTTCGCATGAACGAGGATGGTTCCCTCGGGCTCCGGTCCAGCGTCCTGAACCTGGTCGCCGTCACGGACGAGGCTTCCGCCGGGGACGTCACGCGCGTAGTCTCCAAGCTCGCCGGAAGGTTCCCCTGCAGGGCGATAGTCATGATCTCAGACCCGGAACAGCAGGAGGCCAGCCTGGATATCCGGGTCTCGGCTTTCTGCGACGTGCGGGGCGGGACCGGCAGCCAGGTGTGCGCGGAGCACGTCGAGATCCACGCCGAAGGCCCGCCGGCGCATCACCTCGTGAGCCTCGCGGGACCGCTCCTGCTGCCGGATCTGCCGGTTTTCCTCTGGTATCCGGGCGCGTTCTCCGCCGATACGCCGGAGTTCTCCGGCATGGCCGAACTCGCGGACCGCATCGTGGTGAACTCGGGAGCATCGTCTGACCACGAAGCCTGCCTGCGCGAGATCTCCGGCCTGGCCCAGGATTCCGCGATGCCCGCCGTCGGGGATCTCCAGTGGGTCGGGCTCTCGCCCTGGCGCTCGCTCGTCACGGCGCTCTTCGATCCCCCCGACCGCCGTGAGGAACTCGAACGGATACATCGCGTGGAGATACTCCACGACTCCAGGGGCGAGGCCAGGGCGCTGCTGCTCGTGTGCTGGCTGGCCTCCACACTGGGCTGGCGTCCCGAATCCGTGCAGGAGGACGACGGTACACGAGAGTTCACTTTCGATGGACCTTCCGGCGGGGTGACCGTCGTGTTGGACTCCGGCTCCGAAGACGCTTCGCTCCGGCGGGTGCGGCTTTATGGCCGGGATCTCAGCTTTCAGGTCTCGCGCCACAGAGAACTCACCGAGGCGATGAGCACCGTGATGCGCGGCGACGATCTGCTGGGCGAGCGGACGGTCCATCTAGGGTTCTTTGATCAGGACGTGATCCTCGGCGAAGAACTGCGTTTCCGGGGCCGGGACGAAACCTTCGCAGCTGCGCTGAACACCGCCGCGGAGATGCTCGACCTTTGAGGGTGCTAGTCCACGAGGATAGGACGGAACTGGCCGAGGCCGCCGCCAGAGACTTCGCGCAGAGGGCCGGGGAAGCTATAGACGAGCGCGGACGTTTCGTCGTGGCACTCGCCGGGGGCTCCACGCCCAGGACCGTGTACGAGCTTCTCGCCTCGGAGTATGGTGATACTGCGGATCTGAACTGGAGCCGGGTGCACGCTTTCTTCGGGGACGAACGGACCGTTCCGCCAGATCACGAAGACTCCAACTACAGGATGGCGCGGGAGACGCTGCTGGATCACGTCCCCATCGGGAGCGTGCATCGGATGCGCGGCGAACTGCCGCCGGAAAAAGCCGCCGCCGCATACGAAGAAGAGCTTCGGAGCTTCTTCGGTGAAGAGCCTCCCCGCTTCGACCTGATCATGCTCGGCATCGGAGGAGACGGCCACACAGCCAGCCTCTTCCCCGAAACCGCAGCGCTGGAGGTAACAGATCGTCTGGTAGTCGCCAACCAGGTTCCCAAACTGGAGACGGAACGCATCACGCTTACCATCCCCGTCATAAACGCCGCCAGGGCCGTCGCCTTCCTGGTGGCCGGGGATGACAAGGCAGAGGCCCTGCGCGAGATCCTCGAAGGAGAAGCCGACCCGCGCATCTACCCCGCCAAGTTCGTCCGGCCCGATGGAGGCCCCACCTGGATGGTGGATGCCGAGGCCGCGAGCCTGCTGGAAAATCCTGGAACGTAACGCGGGCCGACTTTCTGTGACGTGAAAGCAGTTGATGAGCGATGAAACGCAAGTAACTGTGCGCCAGCCCGCAGTTTGGCATACGTGAGGTGCGTCAACCTGGATCACAGACTCCAACGAATTACGACGGGATTTTCTAGAAGAACCTCCTGAGCAGCCCGATAGCCCCCTGTTTCCAGGGTACGCGGTGCGAGACACCCGAGGCATTCTCGAAATCGGCCCGGTGATCCAGATACCAGCGGAAGTTCCTCAGCAGCGCCTCCTTGTTGGAGAACTTCGGCGCGTAGCCGAGCTGTTGCTCCGCCTTCTCGATGGAGACGAAGGAGTCCTTGGAGGCCGTCTCGTAGACCCAGCGGTACAGGGGCGAGACGCCGAGCCGGTCGAGAATCCTGAGACCCCAGATCGCGGGCGCAGCGGGGAAACCGACGATCTTTTTGCCGTGACCGGCGTGATCCAGGACGACCTGGTAGTCCTCCTTCATGGTAGTGAACTCCCGCGCCCCGATGTTGAAGGTGTCGTCCGCCTGCTCCTTCGGCAGCGTCAGGCACAGGGCGATGGCGTCGCACAGATCCTCCACGTCCAGAAGCTGGTAGCGGTTGTTTCCGCTCCCGATCATGGGGAAGTTGTGGCCCGTCACGGCCCAGTCGTAGAGCAGCGCGAAGACCCCGAGCCGCTCCGGCCCGACGAAGGACTTGGGACGGATGATCGGGACCGTCAGGCCGCGGGCCCGATACTCCAGGCACACCATCTCGGCCTGTATCTTGGCCTGCCCGTATGGCCCTACGCCCTCCAGCCTGTCCGTCTCGTACAGTGGATGGTGGTCGGGTATCCCGTACACCGCCGTGGACGAGACGTGGACGACCCGCTCGACGCCGTTTCTCAGGGCCGCGTCCAGGATGTTGCGGGTGCCTTCCACGTCGGTCGTGTGGATGTCGGCTGGATTGTAGAGGGGGAGCGCAGCGGCGGTGTGGACCACGAAATCCACACCATCCATCGCCCGGTCAACCAGGGCTTCGTTGCGGATGTCGCCCCGGATCACCTCGACCCGATCCCGCTCCGGGTAGTCGAAATCTTCAACATCCAGGGAGGCGACCTCGTAGCCGCGGGGCAGTAGGTGGCGGATCAGGTTGATCCCCAGGAAACCTGCGCCGCCGGTGATCAGAACTTTCTTTCCATCCATGAAGACTGTTTCTCCTCGTGATTTCCAAAAACTCGCGCGACCGTGCAAGCGGCGGATTTTAGCATGCGTGCCCCGATGTCCCGGCGGAATGCGGGCTGCTGGACGCGAATGGGTTTATCCTGCAAGGATCCTGCAAGGAAGGAAAGGAGGATCAAATGGCCCACGGAAGTACGGAGCCAGATATGGGGCTCGTCGGCCGGCACCTCCGAGCGGCGCATGAGGATGTGCGGGGCGAGCACCAGCTTGCGGTGTACGTGTCGGATCTGGACATCGCGGAGTGCGCGAAGATACTCGCGGCGAGCCCCGAATCTCTGGCTTTCCTGGTCGCGCTGCGCGAAGAGTGCCGGGTGGAGAAAGACGACCAGCGGAGCTTCGAGGAAGTTATACGCACCTGGACCCTCCACGTCCTCTCCGGAGCGGAAGGCGGTTAGGGACCGTGCGGGCGATGATCCTGGACGCTTCCGGCGAGCCCTTGCGGTTCGCCGATGTGCCGGTGCCCGAGCCGGGACCGGGAAAGGTGCTGATCCGGGTTCGCGCCTGCGGCGTGTGCCGCACGGACCTCCACATCCTGGACGGTGAGTTGGCCGAACCGAAGCTGACCCTGATCCCGGGCCACCAGATCGTCGGAACCGTGCAGGAGGCAGGCGAAGGAGCGGAACGGTTCGCCGCCGGAGACCGGGTCGGCGTCCCCTGGCTCGGTTACACCGACGGTACCTGCCGCTTCTGCCAGGCGAACCGGGAGAACCTCTGCGACAACGCCCGCTTCACCGGCTACGATATAGATGGCGGCTATGCAGAGTACACCGTAGCGGACGAACGGTTCTGCTTTCCCATCCCCGACGGATACCCCGACCTCCAGGCTGCGCCGCTTCTGTGCGCGGGTTTGATCGGCTACCGCTCCCTGCGTATGACCGGCGACGCCGAACGCCTCGGCCTTTACGGCTTCGGGGCTGCGGCCCACCTAGTCTCCCAGGTAGCCATGCACCAGGGACGCAAAATCTTCGCCTTCACCCGCGACGGCGACGAAGAGGGCCAGGCTTTCGCCCGCAGGCTGGGAGCCGAATGGGCCGGAGGTTCATCCGACTCGCCACCAGAGGAACTGGACGCGGCCATAATCTTCGCCCCGGTCGGCGCACTGGTCCCGGCCGCGCTGCGGGCCGTCGGAAAGGGTGGGACTGTGGTGCTCGGGGGCATCCACATGAGCGATATCCCATCGTTCCCGTACGAGGGGATCTGGGGCGAACGTTCGCTGAAGTCCGTGGCGAACCTGACGCGCCGGGATGGGAAGGAATTCCTCGCGCTTGCCCCGCGGGTACCCGTACGCACCGAGGTGACACCGTTCCCGCTGGAGCAGGCAACCGATGCGCTCGGAGCGCTGCGTGGAGGCAACATCAGCGGCGCTGCCGTGCTGGTGGTAGATTGAGCGGGAAGGCTTGGTGAAAGGAGTGGCCCTTGACTGACAGAAGATGGGATGAGCTGGGCGGAACTCAGAAAGGGGCCGTCGTGGTTTCGGGGATCTTGCAGGCCGCGCTGCTCGTGGCCGCCCTCGCAGACATCTACCGGCGTCCGGCGGATGAGATCAGGGGCCGGAAGCTCCTCTGGACCGCGGCGTCGTTCGTCAACTTCGTCGGCCCGATCTCGTATTTCCTGATCGGCCGCAAGCGGTAGGCCGCTGGTTCACAATTCGCCATGATCGTGGACCGGGCCATATACGTGGAGGGACACCGGAAAGAGGCGCCGGATGTCCTGGAGAACACGTATGAAGCCTGCCGCCGGATGGGCGGGATGGCCTGGATCGGGCTGTTCGAGCCGACCGAGGAAGAGTTCTCCACCGTCGCCGAGGAGTTCGAGCTGCACCCGCTGGCGGTCGAGGATGCCATAGAAGCCCATCAGCGCCCCAAGCTCGAACGATACGGCGAAATAACGTTCATAGTGCTCAAACCAGCGCGCTACGTGGATGAGACGGAGAGCGTGGAGTTCGGGGAGATACACGTCTTCTCCGGGCCCGACTTCGTCATCACCATCCGGCACGGTGAGGCGTCCGCCCTGGACGAAGTGCGCCAGCGTCTGGAGGCGGAGCCTGACCTCTTGAGCCGGGGCTCGGCGGCGGTACTGTACGCCATCATGGACCAGGTGGTGGACGACTACGCCCCGGTCGTCGAGGGCCTGGAGAACGACATAGACGAGATAGAGACCGAGGTCTTCGGGGGCAACCCGGAGGTTTCGAGACGGATCTACAAGCTCTCCCGCGAGGTTATCCAGTTCCAGCGGGCCACGAAACCCCTGATCCCCGGCCTGCAGTCCCTGCTGCACGACGAGAAGCTCGGTTCGGAGTTGAAACGGTACGTCAGGGACGTGCAGGACCATCTGCTGCGCGTGTCGGAGCAGATAGATGGATTCCGAGAACTACTCTCCAACGTGCTCAGCGTCAACCTGACGCTCACCGGCATAAACCAGAGCGATCAGACCAAGAAGATCTCCGCCTGGGCCGCCGTGCTCTTCGCCCCGACCCTCATAGCCGGCATCTACGGGATGAACTTCGACTTCATGCCGGAATTGCACTGGTTCCTCGGCTACCCCTTCTCGCTGGCTTTGATGGTGGCCGTATCCGCCGCCCTCTACCTCATCTTCAAGGATCGGGGCTGGATCTAGGCACGATCCCAGCTTTCTGCCTGATGCGTTCTACCAGGTGGATATGCTACCTTGTGTGCGAACAGGGTGGTACCGCGGACACGCTACCGCCCCAAGCCAGTGAAAGGCAGGAGGGAGAAACATGGGAAGGGCATCCTGGATGTTGGCCACGACGGTCCTGGCGATGCTGCTGGCTAGTGGGGTGGCTTGGGCAGCAACCATACAGGGTACCGATGGGCCGGACACGCTCCAGGGCACACCTTCGCGCGACGTGATCATCCCCTTCGGCGGCGATGATACGGTTTACGCGTTGAGCGGAAACGATGACGTGCGCCACAGCTTCGGTGACGACACGATCTACGGCGGCCCCGGAAGGGACCTGATCGACTGCGCCTACAAGTCAACGCGCTCGGGTGACACCGCTGGCACGGATACCGCCTACGCCTCCCTGGAGGACACGGTCGTTGATTGCAAGGACGTCTTTCCAGACCCGACGGACGTATAGAGAGCCCACATAGAACCAGCACATGAGGAGGGCGGGGACTAGCGCCCTGGCCCTCCTCGCATGACCGCCGGGAAGTCCCTCCAAATTCCATGCGCGTGAAGAAACGGCTAAACGCGCTACGGGCGGCACGTCATCCGGTAGACTCGGTCCATCCGTAAACTCTCCGAAAACGACCGAAGCTGGAGGTAGCCTGTTGGCCGATGGGAAGAACGGCGGGAATCGTGGGGGAAACACCGGAATAAGACGGTTGTTGCCGCTTCTGATCGGACTTCCGCTCATAGTGATAATCGCGGTGGCCGCCGTCTTACTTTCTGGGGAAGGAAACCGTGCATCCCAACCCTCTGGACAGGGACAACAATCTTCCCGCGAAGGCGAACAGGCACCAGGAGGCGGGAATGCGAACACGTCTGGGGACACGGCGCCCGGACACCCGGCGCTCGGGGACGCGGACGCGCCGGTGGTGCTGGTCGAGTTCTCGGACTATCGGTGACCGTACTGCGGCAAGTTCGCCCGTGAGGTGGGCCCGAAGCTGAAAGACAAATACGTCGATAGCGGGACGCTCAGGATGGAGTGGCGGGACTTCCCGTACCGGGGACAGGAATCCGTGAACGCCGCCCTCGCCGCCAGGGCCGCCCAGGAACAGGGCAAGTTCTGGGAGTACCACGACCTGCTCTACGAGGCCCAGGCCCAGGGATTCTCAGAGGAACGGCTCGTGGACATCGCAGATCAGACCGGCCTGGACGTGAAACAGTTCCGTTCCAGCCTCGAAAGCGGCAAGAACGAGCCGGCCGTGAGGGCGGATTTCCAGGAAGGACAGAGACGCGGCGTGAGCGGCACGCCGACGTTCGTCATCAACGGGAAAACGGTGGTGGGGTTGCAGCCGCTTTCGGTCTTCGAGCGCATCATAGAGAAAGAGAGGCGGGAAACCGAGGGTGGTTGAGGCATCCCTCCTCGCGGCCTTCTTCGGCGGGCTGCTCTCGCTGTTGAGCCCGTGCAGTGCGCTGCTGCTGCCGGCGTTCTTCGCCTATGCTTTCGAGGGCGGGGGAGAGTTGGTGAAGAGGACCGGCGTGTTCTACCTCGGGCTCGCCACGACACTTGTGCCGCTCGGGATGGGGATCTCGGCGGTCAGCGGGCTCTTCTACGGGCACAGGCAAACCCTGATCCTGATCTCCGGCATCCTGCTCATAACCTTCGGTGTATTCCAGATAGTGGGCCTCGGCTTCTCCATCGGTCCTGCTGAACGCCTGCGGGGCCGCATACGGGTCGAATCCGCCGTCTCTGTCTACGCCCTCGGCGCGGTATACGGGTTCGCGGGCTTCTGCTCCGGTCCCATCCTCGGCGCGGTGCTGACGGTCGCGGCTGCTTCGGGCGAGGCGCTGCGCGGAGCAGCCCTTCTGGCTGTCTACGCCGCCGGGATGGCCGCCCCGCTGTTCCTGATGGCCCTGCTCTGGGACCGCTTCGACCTGGGACACCGCCGCTGGCTGCGGGGGAAAGTAGTCTCCTTCCCCGGCCTGAGAACCCACACCACTAGCCTCCTCTCTGGCCTTATGTTCGTCGTGCTCGGCGTGCTATTCATCGTCTACGACGGAACCTCCGCGCTCGAAGGCTTCTACGAAGAGAGCGGCATGGGCAGGCTCGCTCTCAACGCGGATCGCTGGTCGGACAGGGTCTCCGAGAACGTACCGGTGTGGATGGTATTCGCCGTTGCGGCGGTTGTGGCCGTGCTATGGGCCTCGCGGCGCTGGTTACGAAGCGGGGAAGGATCGGCCGCCAAATCCGAAGCTCCAACCGAATCCCGGCGGAAGGCGTGATGGACCTCCTTCTGCCTGAGCGATTCGAAGATCCGGTAGAAGCATCTGGCTACGTGAGAACGATCTTCGATCAGGTGGCCTCAGGCGGGCGTCCGGCGACCATCTCCATAACGCCATCCACCCGCCACGTCGGGGTAACGCGCCGCGACACGTTCCGCGCTGGCTTCGCGGACGCGGTGCGGGCATCCAACGAAGAGGGGTATTCGGTGCTCGTCCGGGGATCCGGCGGGGGCGCGACCGCCGCCGATTCGGGCACGTTCGGGTTCTCCATCATCCGTCCGGCTGACACGGAGGAGGCAAAGCGAAGTATCCACGACCGCTACGATGAGGCGGCGGCGCTGGTGCTAGGCGCCTTCGAAAGGCTGGGTGTGCGGGCCGAGGTGGGTGAGGTACGGGACGAATTCTGCCCCGGGGACCACAGTATCCGGGTGGGAGATCAGGAGAACGGCATGAAGCTAGTCGGCATCGCACAGCGCCTCACGCGCCGGGCGACGAGCGTGGGCGGGATCGTACTCGTCTCCGGCGAGGAGAAATTGGAACGGGTGCTCTCGCGCGTCTATGGCGCGATGGAACTGCCTTTCCGTCCCGAGAGCGTCGGTAGCCTGCGCCGGGCCGGGAGCGCCGCCACAGTCGAAGATACCATCGGAGCTTTCGCGACGGAGGCGACCGCGCGTTATGGTGCTGTGCGCGTACCGCACGATGACCGAACGCTCGGCTTGGCCCGCGAGGCCGGGGAGGAGCAACTCATCCTCCCATAAATTCCCGCAGGGTCGCGTCCCGCCCGCGTCCGGGGTTTTGGGCTTAGAATAGGTGTTTGCGGACGGCGAAGCGGTGGTGGGGGACCATGAAGAAGGCCAGACGAGTGCGGTATGGGAGGAGGGGCAAGGCTAGCTCCCTGGAGGGGAGACGGGATATCACGCCGACCCTGATCCTGATATCGCCGCGGCTCCTGATCGTTCTCGGCGTTCTGGGCTTCGTGGTGTTCGCGGTTTTCTTGTGGGCCTCCCCGACGGTGGTGGTCGTGGCGCTGGGCGGGGTGTCGCTTGCCATCGTATTGTCTTACCCGGTGGCGGCGCTTTCGCGCGTGATGCCGAGGCCGCTTGCCATACTTGCGACTTTTTTGGGCCTGATCGGGCTGTTCGTGCTCGCGGGTGTCTATCTAGTTCCGCCGCTCATAGAGCAGTTGACTACCCTCGTGGCCGACACCCCGGATATCGCGTCGGGGGCGAACGGCCTGCTCCTGGACCTGCTGGAGCCGCTCGAACAGCGCAACTTGCTTGGCGGAGCCTCGCCTGAGCAATTCGCCAGCGGCCTGGTGAACGACCTGTTCGACCGCCTGAGGGCGTTGACGGAGGATTTCCTGAGCGGCCTGGTCAGCTTTATCTCGGGCGCTTTCAACGTCGGGGTCGGCCTGTTCGGCGTGCTCTTCGTGGCCGCGTCGCTCCTGGCTGACGTGCGCACGATGAAGGCCGCGTACCTGAAGGCTGCGCCACCCCGCTACCGGCGGGACGCCAGGGACTTGTGGGAGGCCTTCGGGGAGTCTTTCTCGCGCTACCTGGGCGGGCTGGTGTTCGTAACCCTCATACAGGGTGTTCTCTCCGGCGTGGCGCTGTATTTCCTGGGCGTGCCGTATGCCATTCTGCTCGGTGCCTGGGTGTCGGTGACGGCCATAATTCCGTATCTCGGAGCGTTTCTGGGCGGGATACCGGCGGTGGTGGTGGCGCTGGCCTTCGAGTCGCAGACTTTCGACTCGCGCATCACGACCGCGGTGCTGGTCGTCCTGTCCTACGTCCTCATCCAGCAACTGGAGAGCAACGTGCTCACGCCGCGCATCCAGGGCCAGGCCCTGCGGGTGCACCCTATCATCGTGCTGCTGGCCGTCATCGGGGGCGGGGAGATAGCGGGGCTTGCGGGTGTGATCTTCGCCGTCCCTGTCCTCGCCATGATCCGTGTCCTGCTCGACTTCTTCCGCGAACGTGTCCGGACGAAGCCTATAGATGATCCCTGAAGATATCGAAGACGCCGTGCGGGATGAACTGGCCGATTTTCCAGTCTTCGGTACAATGATCCGGTTATGACAACCGGTCAGGAATCACGCGCAAGGCCTGCCCGCAAAGATTCCGCGCTACGCTGGATTGGCGGGAAGGCCGTCCAACTCTTCGGCGTGGACCTGCGTTCGCTTGCGGCGCTGCGCATCGTGCTGGGGCTTCTGGTGATCGCGGATCTCATCCTGAGATCCACCGACTTCTACGCCCACTACACAGACGCCGGGGTCTTGCCGCGGTCCCAGGTGATAGAGGAAGGGCTCATTGCGGACTGGAAGTTCTCCCTCTTCCTCATCAACGGACAGCTTCTATTCCTGGTGCTGCTGTTCTGCATTACGGCGCTGGCGGCGATTTGTATGATCGTCGGCTACCGCACCCGCCTCTCGACCATCATCGTCTGGGTGATGGTGGTCTCGCTGCAGTGGCGTAACCCCATGCTGCTAAACGGCGGCGACATTCTATTCCGGCTGCTGCTGTTCTGGTGCATGTTCCTGCCGCTCGGCGCGTACTGGTCGGTGGACCGCTGGCGCAAGACGACGCCTCGCTGGATTTCGACGCAGTTCCTCTCGATTGCCACCGCCGGGTTGTTGCTGCAGATCGCATTCATGTACATCTTCACCGCTCTCCTTAAGACAGGCGATGCGTGGCGCGTGGACGGCACCGCACTCTACTACGCTCTGAACATGGATCAGCTCGTCACGCCTTTCGGCACCTGGATGACCCAGTTTCCGGATCTGCTCAGGGTATTGACTTTTGCCAGCCTGGGGCTTGAGGCCATCGGGCCGTTCCTCCTTTTCTTCCCGTTCTTCACGGGCCCTGTGCGCACCGCGATGGTGCTGGCGTTCATGAGCCTCCACTTCGGTATCTGGACCATGATGGAGATCGGGTTCTTCCCCTGGATCAGCGCGTTGTGCATGGTCTGCTTCCTGCCTGCGTGGTTCTGGGATACGGCCGGTAGGAAGACAAGCGCCATTTTCCCAATGCTCCTCCCCGGCATCACGCGCACTTTCGAGCGTGCCGCAGCGGCACTGGCCGGCGCCCACGCCACGATCCTTCGGGCAGGCGGGTTCTCCCGCGCGCCGGGGATCGTGGACCCCTCCATCGCGGGCCTGTCGGGAGGGGGAGAGGAAGGCCGCGGCGCGACCTCCACCGTGGAAGCCCCGAGGGAGGACGAAACCGGACGGACGGGCGCGCCGCAACCGATGAAGCTGCGGCCGGCGCTCCTGACCAATTTGCTCGCAGCTTTCTTCCTGGTCTACATCTTCTGCTGGAACCTGACGACCGTCACGGATTTCGAAATTCCCGAGCGCCTGGAGAACGTCGGCGATTTCTTCGGTCTCAGTCAGACCTGGAGCATGTTCGCCCCCCAGCCGCCTGAAGAGTCCAGCTAGTACGTGATCCCAGGCGCCCTGAGGGGCGGTCACAAAGTGGACCTGATGAGCGTCACCCGCGACGACTTCCACATGCATCCGGTATCGTGGGAGAAGCCGCAGTACCTTGCCGGCATCTACGAGACCAACCACTGGCGCAAGTACATGAACGCGGTCAACGACTTCGATTATCCCGAAGACGTGCGGACCTACTTCGGAGACTATGTCTGCGACGAGTGGAACGCCCGGCATAAAGGCCCCAAGAAGCTCAGATCCCTGAGGGTCTTCTCCGTGGAGCAGGCAACGCCGCCACCGGGAGGCGGCCAGCCAGGCAAGCCTCAAAAAGACTACCTGTGGAACTACAGGTGCTCCTGATCCCTGGTCAGGCTCCGACGGCGTAGCGCCCGGAGCCACGCAGAAAGGCGCCGGGCGGCTTGCCCGTCCGGCGCCCCGATACCAGCTTCGTACAGCCGGGATCTCCCCAATGCTGGACCGCCCTCTTGGCTCACACCTCCTGACCCTGTTTCACGATAGTCTGCAGTTCTTTCTGGAGTGTCCGCCGCCAGTCATCCGCCGTATGGGCTCCCCTTCCCTCATTGTCTTTCCCCTCCGAGGGCCTCGCCGGTCCCCTAATTATGCCTCAAGTATGACTCCAGGCGCGAGTAGCAGGCTTCTAGTAGCGAGAGTGACGCCCACTCGTCGGCCTGGTGCGCCTGCGCCGGCGTACCAGGACCGAAGTTCGCAGCAGCCACGCCGTGCTCCGAGAAACGCGCCACATCCGTCCACGCCTGCTTGGGCCGCACCTCCACACCTTCCGCCAGAAACCGTTGAAGGACCGGGTTGTCCAGCGCCACAGGCCCGCTCGGGGCGTAATCCACGACCTCGAACGAGGCCGCGCTGCCGAAGGGAACCAGTAATTTCTCGAATGTCCGGCGCACGTCGTCCATGTCCCTGCCAGGCGCGAAGCGGTGGTTGACGCTCACGCGGAAAGAGTCGGGCACCACGTTGACCGTCCGGCCGCCGCTCGCCAGCGTCGGGGTCAATACCTCGTAGAATGAAAGGCCCTCTACGACGACCTCCTCGGACTCCCACTTGTGCAGCCGGGCTAGAAACTCCCCGGCCTTGGTGATGGCGTTGTCCCCGAGCCAGGGCCGCGCCGCGTGGGCCGCACTTCCCCGGAAAGTAATCTCCACCTGCGCCGTCCCGACGCAGCCGGCTTCAAGGGCGCCTTCCGTCGGCTCCAGCACCAGGGCCGCCTCCGCATCCAGCACCTGCGGAAAGTCTTCGAAGACCACGCCGAGGCCGTTCTCGGCGTGCGGCCCCTCTTCCCGCTCGTAGAAGACGAAGAGAGGCTCCGCCCAGCTCTCCGACCAGTGGAGGTCTTCGATCAGGGCCAGCATCACCGCGTCGCCCGCCTTCATGTCGGACGCGCCGCGGCCGTGGATGTGGTCCCCCTCGACCCGAACCTCGATCGCACCGTCATCCGGCTCCGGTACCGTGTCCAGATGCCCAGCGAAGACGAGCTTTTCGCGCGAAGGATCCGGCGCATCCCGGCTCACGATGAGGTTGTTGGCGGCACGTTCGACACGCCATCCTGCCTTCCCTCCCAGGCGCGCTTCGAGATCGTCGCAGAGATCTTTCTCCGCCCCGGTTACGCTAGGACGCCGCAGGAACCAGAGTAGATCGTCGAGTAGCTTCTCTTTCATGGCCTCGTTCACACCTGCACCCCGAACTGACGCAGGGCCTCATTGAGGGAGGTCTTCTGGTCCGTGGACTCGCGGCGGCGGCCGATAATGAGGGCTGTCTGCAGCTGGTACGAGCCCGCCGGAAACTCCTTCGTCCGGGTACCGGCGACGACCACCGAGCGGGCCGGGACGCGGCCCCTGTGAACGACTTCTTCGCCGCCCGTCACGTCGATGATCTGGGTGGATGCCGTGAGCACGACGTTTGCCCCGAGGACGGCCTCTTCCTCCACGCGCACCCCCTCCACCACGATGCACCGCGATCCGACGAACGCCCCGTCCTCTATGACGACGGGCATGGCGCCCGGCGGCTCCAGGACACCCCCGATACCGGCACCACCCGCCAGGTGGACGTTGCGGCCGACCTGGGCCCCGGAGCCGACCGTCGCCCACGTGTCTACCATCGTGCCGCTTCCGACGCGGGCCCCGATGTTCACGTAGCCCGGCATCACCACGACGCCCGGTTCGACGAACGCGCCGTACCGGACGGTGCCAGGCGGCACGACACGGACACCGGCCTCGGCCAGGTTTTTCTTCGTGGGGATCTTGTCGTGGTATTCGAAAGGCCCGGCGTGGATGGTATCCATCTCCGCTACGGCGAAGTACAGGTTGATGGCCTTCATCACCCAGGCGTTTGAATACCATTCGCCGTTGTGTTTCTCCGCGACGCGCAACCCGCCCCGGTCAAGGGCGGCTATGGTGTCGAAGACGGCCTGACGGTATTCGGTTTCTTCGAGCAACGCCCGGTCTTCGAAGGCTTCCTCTATCTGCTCCCGCACTGCGACGCTCCCTCCTGTCCGTATCGCGCGCAGTTTAGCAGGAGGCCGCGCCGGTTCCGGGCGGCAACCATCCGGTACGGCCGGCGTATATGATGGTAAGCATCAGCGCCGAGGAGGAACTTTGCGGAAGATAATCATCCCGCTCATCGCGGTCTTGCTTCTGGCGGGTTGCGGGCAGATCCCCGGCTCGCAGGGCAATGATCAGCCCAGGATCAAGGCCGACGAAGCGGCCGTCCGGCAGTACTGGAATCAGGTGCGTCCGATCCTGGACGGCACCGCAAGGGAAGTGGCGAAGGTCGCCGACGTGAACGTGAAGGTCAAGGACGGGAACGTCTCCGTCAGCGTAAACCCAAACGCCGTCCAGCAGGCGCAGCAAACGGTTCAGCGAGGGCTCAACCAGTTGAAGCAGATCAACCCTCCAAAGGGGCTGGGGCAGACGCATAGACGCCTGATCAGGGCCTACCAGCAGGCGATACCCGCCTTGAACAACTTCATTTCGGCGGTGCAGAGCGGGAATCCGGGCCAGATCGCCAGCTCGGTCAGGAACGACCTGCCCAAGATCCAGCATCTCCTGAGCGAGATCCAAAACATCCGCCAGCAACTTCAGCAAGCCTCCAACTAGGGTCCGAATAGAGACGCCGCGGTGTAAGACCGGGCAGACTACCCGGAGATCAACCGTTCCCAGCGTCCTATTGCACTCCGACACTCTTCGATGCTTGGAACGAGGGCGACCCGGACGTAGCCCTCGCCACCCGACCCGAACGAGCGTCCCGGCGCCACGATAATTCCCTCCTCCATCAAGCGCAGGGCGTAGGCTTCGTCATCACCATCGAAGGTGTCAGAGACCGTCACCCACAGGTAGAAGCTGGCGTCCGTCTCCAGGTAACGTAGGCCGACTCGTTCGAAGAAGTCCGTGAACAGCGACCGTTTTTCGCCGAAGATGCGCCTTCGCTCTTCGGCGTGTGCGTCGTCGTCCCAGGCAGCTATGGCGGCATCCTGCACGAAGGACTGGGTGGCGACGCCGATGGAAGGACGCAGCTTCCGCAGGGCCGCGATGATCTCGGGGTCTCCGGACATCATCGCGGAGCGGTAGCCGGTCATGCCGCTGCGCTTGCTGAGGGAGACGAAGGCGAGCGTTCGTTCTTTCGTTACCTCCAGGATGGAAGGCGGCGGCCCGCCGGAGTAGATGTCGTTGTAGCACTCGTCAGAGAAGAGCAGGATGTCGTGCTCGCGGCAGAACTCCGCGACCTCTTCGAGATATTCGCGGGTTGCCCTGGCGCCTGTGGGGTTGTGAGGGTAGTTGATCCACAATATCCGCGTCCGTTCCGGGTCCACATCCTCCGGCCGCAGCAGGAAACCGCTCTCGCGCTCCAACTCTACCGGCAGCGCCTCGCCACCGGCGAACAGCGTCCCCCGTTCGTAGACCGGGTATCCGGGCGTACCGTAGGCGACACCGCGGCGGTCGTGAGAATGGTGCAGGAAGGCCAGCGGAGCATGGAAGATGGCCTCCTTCGAGCCCGTCGCCGGCAGCACCTCCGTGTTCGGGTCAAGCAGGACGCCGTGGCGGCGCTGCATCCATCCACAGAACGCCTCCCTGAGTTCCGGCTTGCCCCCCGTGCTCGGGTACTGGCTGACCTCGGGAACGCCGTCGGCGAGTGCCTGACGGATCTTCTCGTCCGCCGGCTCGCGCGGGTCGCCGGTCCCGAAGTCGAAGAGTTCGGTGCCGCGCTCCCTGAGCTCCTGGCGGCGCTCATCCAGGCGGAGCAGCGGGTATGCACCTTGCCCCTCCAGCACGGGGTTCAAAGATAGGGGCCTGCTCGTGGGACGTGTGTACTGGGGATCGTTCATCGTGGTGTCGCGCGGGATTTCATCACGAGGTATATTCCTCCGGCGAGGGGTATAGTGTACCCACGGCTCATCTTGCGAAGAGGGAAATATAGCACGGGCCGGGGAATCAAGGAGGTTTATCTTGGACGAGTTTCACTACGAGGCGGGCGTTCTCCACTGTGAGGGGGTCCCGCTCCCCGAGATAGCGCGGGGGGCCGGGACCCCCACTTATGTCTACAGCCACGCGGCCCTGGAGCGGGCATACCGCGAGCTGGACGAGGCTTTTGGGGACCTGGATCACCTGGTCTGCTACGCGGTCAAGGCCAACGGAAACCTTGCCGTGCTGCGTGCGCTCGCGTCCCTGGGGGCGGGGGCGGACATCGTCTCCGGCGGCGAGTTGTACCGGGCGATGCGGGCCGGCTTCGATCCCAAGAAGGTCGTCTTCGCCGGGGTGGGTAAGACTGAAGGTGAGATCATGTCCGGCCTCGGAGAGCGCATCCTGCTCTTCAACGTGGAGTCGGTCCCGGAGCTGGAATGCCTGGAACGCCTCGCCGCCCGCCACGGCAAGCAGGCCCGCGTCTCGCTGCGCGTCAACCCTGACGTGGACGCCGGGACCCACGACCACGTCGCCACCGGCCGCGCCTTCGACAAGTTCGGCATCCCGGTTGATGAGGCCCTGTCGTTGGCCGGGCGCACAGGAGAGTACCCTCATGTGGACCTGCTCGGGGTTCACCAGCACATCGGATCCCAGATAACCAAGCTAGATCCTTTCGTGGAGTCCATAGAGAAAACCGCCGGCCTGGTCGAGGAACTGAAGCGCCGCGGCCACGACATCAAATACTTCAATATCGGCGGCGGCCTCGGCATCCGCTACAACGAAGAAGAGACGCCCACGCCGAAGGAACTGGTGGACGCCATCCGTCCGGCCCTGGAGGCTTCGGGCACCAAGATCCTGTGCGAGATGGGCCGCTACATATCCGGCAACGCGGGCGCCCTCCTAACCAGCGTCGTATACAGGAAGCGGAGCGGTGAGAAGGATTTCATCGTCGCCGACGCCGGGATGAACGACCTGCTGCGCCCGAGCCTCTACGACGCCCACCACGAGGTGCGCTCCGTGAACGAGGACGGCTCCGTGTCCAACGCCGACCTCGTCGGGCCCGTGTGCGAATCTGGAGACTACCTGGCCCGCGACCGCGAGCTTCCCGACGCCCACGAGGGAGATCTGCTCGCCGTGATGAGCGCCGGAGCCTACGGGTTCTCGATGGCCTCCAACTACAACTCCCGCCGCCGTCCCGCCGAAGTCCTCGTCCGGGACGACCAGTGGGCCATCGTCCGAGAGCGCGAGCATATGGCAGACCTGGTGAAAGGCGAGCTCGTTCCCGCTTTCCTGTAGCCCGTGCTCCAGGGAGACAAGGTTACGCTGCGGTTCGTCGTGCGTGAAAAACGGCGCGAAACGTCGAAGGAAGAACGATGACGCCGGGGACGCATGAGGCAGTTCCGGACGAACGCAATGAGAGCTTGCTCGTCTACGTCAACGGCGAGTTCTACCCCCGGAACGAGGCCAAGATTTCGGTCTTCGACTCCGGCTTTCTCGTCGGCGACGGAGTGTGGGAGGGTATCCGGCTTCACAACGGCGGGTTCGCGTTCCTCGACCTTCACCTAGATAGGCTGTTCGAGGGTGCCCGGGCCATAGACCTCGACATCGGGATGACGCGGCGGGAGATCACCGCCGCCCTGCGAGAGACGGTTCACCGCAATGGTATGGAGGACTCAGACGGAGTCCACGTGCGGTTGATGGTCACCCGCGGCGACAAGAAGACCCCTTCGCAGGACCCACGCCTCGTGGCCGGAGGACCGAACGTGGTTATCATCGCGGAGCACAAGACTGCTGATCCGGGGGTAAAAGAGCGTGGCGTGCGGCTCTTCACCTCGACCGTGCGCCGCCCGCCGCCGGACACCCTGGACCAGAAGCTCAACTGCCACAGCAAGCTGCACGAGGTGGTCGCCCTGATCCAGGCTCTAAAGGCAGGCGCGGACGAAGCCTTGATGCTCGATCCTACAGGCGCGGTCGCCACGTGCAACGCGACCAACTTCTTCATCGTGCGCGGGGGCGAGGTGTGGACCTCGACCGGCCAGTACTGCCTGAACGGCATCACGCGGCGCATGGTGATTGAACTGTGCCGAGAGAACAGGATCCCCGTCTTGGAACGCGCCTTCTCCCTGACCGATGTATACGGCGCGGACGAAGCCTTCGTCACAGGGACTTTCGGCAGCCTCACCCCGGTCGTCGAGGTGGACGGACGCAAGATCGGGGGCGGCGAACGCGGCGAGATGACCGCCCGACTCTCCGGCCTTACGCCGAGGCTGTCGCCAGGGCTACGGCGTGACGGACGACTGTCTGAGGCTCAACATGTGGTCCGGGCCGCGCAACGTCTCGACGGCGCTGATGTACTCGTTCCGGCAACGCCCCGACACCGCGGTCGTGGACGAGCCGCTGTACGGCCATTACATCGCCACGGCCGGACCGGGGCATCCCGGTGAAGAGGAAGTGCTGCGGACCATGGACCGCGATGGAGAGCGCGTGGTCAGGGAGGTTATCCTCGGACCGTGCAACCGGCCGGTACATTTCTTCAAGAACATGGCGCATCACCTGCGGGGGCTGGACCGGGGTTTCCTTGGGAGGGTGACGAACGCGCTCCTGATCCGGGACCCGAGAGGGATGCTCCCATCGCTGGCCAAGCAGCTCCCAAGCCCCACGCTGCGCGACACCGGGCTGCCCGAGCAGATCGAGATCCTGGATTGCATGCTGCGGGGCGGGACGGAACCTGTGGTGCTCGACGCGAAAGAGTTGCTGCTAGATCCCCCCGGCGTGTTGCGAAGTGCCTGCGAGAGGCTTGGCATACCTTTCGATGAGGCGATGCTCTCGTGGCCCGCCGGTCCCAAGCAGGAGGATGGCATATGGGCGAAGCACTGGTACGAAAACGTCCACGCCTCGACGGACTTCGAACCGTATTCGTCTGGCGAAGAACCTTTCCCGGAGAGGCTGGAGCCGCTCCTCGAAGAGTGCCTGCCGCTCTACGAGAGGCTGCGCGGTTACGCTGTCAGCCCCGGCTCCCCGAACTAGAGCCCCGCTTGCGGCCAGGAAACCCTATGTTCGCCGAAGACTTCTTGGACTCAGGGCTGATCAGGACGATCAGTGAGAGCAGCGCGATGATGACGTTTATCGTCAGGAACTCGGGAGGACCGAGCCCTGTACCGAACCGTACGCCGCCCTGCGAAAGCAGGATCACCACGCTCAAAGCTATGCTGCCCAGGGCGGCCAGGCTGGTGAAGATACCCAGTACCAGGGCTATCCCGAGCGCAAGTTCCCCAACGCGCATGAGTTGGGCGAAAGTTTCGGCGTTAGGCGCGACGGTGCCTTGCATGAAGGACCGGAAGAAAGACGGCGCCTGAGAGACGAACCCGCCGACCTGAAGGCTGGCGGCGAACTGCCGGGGAAATCCGGGGTTGAGAATCTTCTCCAGGGCGCCGTTGATCCAGACCGCCCCGATGATGATGCGTACCCACACCATGCCGTTCATCCCAAGGCTCCTCTCGGTCGTTTCGTCCCGCTATTGTACGTATACGCAAGACTGGAGTGACAGGTTGGCACAACCGCAACCCGCTCGCCCGCGTATAAAGCCGTGTGGCAAAGAGTCCTGTGATCGGCAACGAGGGGAGAATGTTGAAGGAGAAGATCTCGCGCGAGCGGTTCATCCGCCTCGGGAGCATCATCGGCGTAAGCGTCGCCGGAGCATCCGTCCTCTCCGCCTGCGGCGGGGGTTCCAGCTCCGGGAGCACCGCATCTGGCAGTGCATCCGCCAGTAGCGCATCGGGCAGCGAGAGCACATCCAGTGGCGCATCCAACGGTTCCTCGCAGCAGGCTTCCGGCGGAGGAGAGGCTATTGCCCGCACGTCGGACGTTGCGCAGGGGGCGGCCATCAAGTTCAAGGATTCGGGGGAGCCCGCGGTGCTGGTGCATCTGGATAATGGAGACTTTGTGGCCTTCTCGGCGGTATGTACCCATCAGGGCTGCACCGTAGCATACAGGGGCGGACAACTCGCCTGCCCGTGCCACGGCTCCATCTTCGATGCCACGAACGGGCAGGTCGTCAACCCGCCGGCACAGCGGCCCCTGCCGAAGATCCCGGTCGAGGTGCGCCAGGGAGAGGTCTTCCGCGCCTGACGGCGCCCGAGTACTTCGGCGATTCAGCACCCTGGCATTTCAGCTTTCCGCCGTTCGGCTTTGGCCTGCCTTGCTGACCAGCTAAGGAGCTGACAGGCTCTCTTGCTGACAAGCCAGCCGCTGACAGGCTAATATTCGGGCATGGACACGGGGGAGGAACGCATCGGGCTTGGGGCCGCCGCGGTGATTCTGGGCCGCACGCAGGGCCTGGTCCGGCGCTACGTGGATGAAGGCCGCCTGGACGCAGAGGAAGCCCCCGAGGGCGGTTACAGCTTCCTGCTCTCGGACGTGGAGGATCTGGCGCGTGAATTGGGGGCCGAGGACGCCGAGGGCGAAGTCTTCGAGGGCGAGGTGATGGGGGACGAAAGCGAATCCGGCTCCCATTTGCCGGCCGTTCCCTTCGAACGGTACGAGCGCCTTTTGCAGCGCGGTCAGGACTACAAGACCCGCCTCGAAGAGCGCAACCGACAGGTGGAGGAGATCCGGGCCGAACGCGATGCCGCCCGCGTGGAGATGGACCGCCTGTGGTCCGAGATCGAACGCCTCAACCTGGTCGAGTTCCAGCGCGAGCTGCAGGAGAAGACCATCTCCACCCTGGAAGAAGAAAAGGCGAAACTCGAGGCCGAGCGCGAGAAGCTGAACCAGCAACGCATGGAGCTGGTCGAGGAGAAATCCTCGCTCATCGAGGAACGCACCCGCCTGGAAGCGGAGCTCAAGATCCTCAAGAACCGCGGTTTCTTCGCCCGCCTCTTCGGTGGCTAGAGACGCGGCTTCATCATCAATCAGGAACAAAATAGCCCACTTGAGGGATGCGCCAGCCCGTGTTTGGCGTTATGCTGCCAGCGTCGAGTTTTCTTCAGGAGAGGTGTGCATGATGATAGCGGGTGGTTCTCTGAAGGTTTGGGCATCAATGTTTGCCGCGCTCGTGTTGGCGGCTGTATGCGCCTTTATGGCGTTCTCGCCGGGCGCCGAGGCCCAGGATCTCGGATGCAAGGGAGACGTGGTATTGGACGCCGGTCATGGGGGGAGCGATCCCGGCGCCTTGAACTCGAAATACGGCTTGAAGGAGAAAGAGCAGAACCTCGACGTGGCCCAGAGGTTGAAGACCCTCCTGGTGGCGGATGGGTACAGGGTCTGCATGACACGCACCACCAACTCTGAGACGCTCTCCAACAGCGATCGCTACACCTACGCCAACACCACGGGCGCTAAGGTTCTGGTCTCCATCCACATGAACGCCTCTTCGAATTCAGCGGCGGATTACACGACCACCCTCTACGGGAAGTGGCGCAAGGACAAGGAGCTCGCCCAGACCGTCTTCGGGAGCCTCTCCACCCTGCCGGCGGCCAGCGGTTCCGGCACGATAGCCACCAGGGCGCCTTACTCGTTCGCCTCCGGCGTGCTGCTCAAGAGCAATATGCCCGCGATCATCGCGGAGACCGTCTTCATCTCCAGCGACGCGGAAGGACGCCTCCTCTCCGACGGCACCGGCGCCCGCCAGCGGCAGATAGCAGAGAAGCTGGAAATCGGGATCGAGAACTACCTCTCCGCACCCTAGCACCTGCTAGGCATCCGGGCTCCACCATCCCTTCGTATTAGAGGTTCATTAATTTCAGTATTTATTGAAATTAATGAAAATAAGGATTATACTGCTGCTGTTCTGCGAAGGGACGAAAGGATGAGGTGCAAGAAGAGCAACGGGGATATGTGGAGGAGTTCGGGTTACTGTTCGGGCAGTTCGGGCTTCCCCGGATGTTCGGGCGGGTTTTGGGGGCGCTCATGATCTCTGCTCCGCCGGAGCGTACGGCGGAGGAGCTGGCGGAGACCCTGGGGGCGAGCCGGGGTTCCATCAGCCAGGCGACGCGCTCGCTCATCCAGATGAGCCTCGTTCAGCGGCGGTCCAGACCGGGCGAGAGGAAAGACTACTTCCGCATAAAGCCGGGGGCGTGGCACGAGATCATGCGCCGCGAGACGGAGTCGCTGCGGCATTTCCGTGAGATGGCGGAGAGGGGGCTGAAGCTGATGGACTCTGAAGATCCCGATGCCAGGCGCAGCCTGGAGGAGATGCGCGACTTCTACGTCTACTGGGAGCGGGAGATGCCCGCCGTCCTGGAACGCTGGGAGAGGGAGGAAGAGCGATGACCGTCGCGATAGAGACCGAAGGGCTCACCAAACGGTACGGGCGCAAAGCCAGGGGCATCGAGGATGTGGATCTGGTGGTAGCGCCGGGCGAGGTTTTCGGGTTTTTGGGTCCGAACGGCGCGGGGAAGACCACGACCATTCGGACGCTGCTCGGTTTCCTCAAGCCAACGGGCGGGAGCGCGAAAATCTTCGGCCTCGACATCCGGCGGGATAGCGTGGAGATCCGGGCGCGGGTCGGGAACCTGCCGGGCGAGTTCGCGCTGGAGGACAGGATGACCGGAGAAGGGCTCCTCAAGTACTTCGCCCGGCTGCGCGGCCTCAAGGACTTCGGTTACGCCCACGAGCTCGCGGAGAGGCTCGGGGCCGAGTTGCACCGTCCGATGCGTAGGCTCTCGCGGGGGAACAAGCAGAAGATCGGGCTCGTTCAGGCCATGTTCCACCGCCCGCAGTTGCTGATCCTGGACGAACCGACCGGCGGCCTCGACCCGCTGGTTCAGGAGGAGTTCCTGGACATTATCGAGGAGACGCGGGCTGATGGCAGGACCGTCTTCTTCTCCTCGCACAACCTGGCCGAGGTCGAGCGGGTTTGCGACCGCGTGGGGATCATCCGCGGGGGCAAACTCGCCGCCGTGGAGACCACCGAGACCCTGGTGGACAAGTCGTTCCGGCACGTGCGTCTGACCTTCGACGAACCCGTGGACGGCGGACCCTTCGGGGCGCTGCCTGGGGTCGAGGATCTCAAGGCCGAAGGGGCCAAGGTCTCTTTTACCCTCTACGACAACCTGGACGAGGTGATCAAGGAGGCCGCAAAGCGCCGGCTCGTGAACATGGAGTACGAGCGGCCGAGCCTTGAAGAAGTGTTCCTCGCCTACTACGGAAACCACAGGAACGGAGAAGAATCATGAGCGCGGTAGCGGAGCGAAGCGGGAACGGGAGTCACGCGGCCCACAAGGCGCCACGGGGGACGCTCTTCGCGCTGGTCTCGCACACGATAAGGTCACGTTCGAGGGGCATAGTGATCTGGGGCGTGGCGCTCGGGGTATACAGCGCCGCGCTGGTAGCCTCGTTCACGACCATAGAGGGAGCCGCGGATCAACTGAACCAGCTAATGCAAGCCTATCCGAAGGGGATGATGGAAGCCTTCGGTATAACCGACCTCGCCGATCCGGCCAACTACATGAACTCGCAGGTCTTCGGGTTCGCACCGCTGGCGCTGGCATTCTTTCCGATAATGGCGCTGGCTGGTGCCATTGCCGGGGCCGAGGAGCGGGGCACGATTGACGTTCTGCTCGGCAACCCCCTGCCGCGCTGGCAACTGGTGATAGGCAACTTCGTCGCCGTCGCGATATCGCTCCTGGCGATAGTCGGCATTGTCGGCCTGCTCACGTGGGGCACGGCCGCGCTCATGGACGTGGAGATCTCCGTGCGGCAGGCCACGGACGCCGTCCTCAACCTCTGGCCCATAAGCATCTTGCCCGGCGCGCTGGCGCTGCTATGCTCCGCCATCTCCCACCGCAGAGGGCTTGCCATCGCCATCCCGGCGTTCCTGCTCTTCGGCATGTACCTGATGGATACCATAGGGAGGGCATCGGAGGATCTCGAAGACATGCGGCCCTACTCCGTGTTCTACTACTACGGCTCCGCCATCGAGCACGGGATAGACTGGGCGCACTTCGGCGGCATAACCCTCGTGGCCCTCGCGCTCGTGCTGCTCGCCGTGTTCGCCTTCCAGAAGAGGGACATCTACACGTAGGCTCGGATCCCGCGCGGTTGACCGTGCGGCTGTTCTGTTAGAGTTCCGCCCTGTATGCAGAATGGATTGTCGGGCGGGTTGTTGAGGGCGCAGGGTATCGCGGTGCTGCGCGGGGTTCTCGATTCTCCGGTAGCACGGAACTTCCTCGCGTTGCTAGATCTCCTCTCGCGGGATAAGCCGGACCCGGCGATATTGGCGGACACATTCGGCCGGCTGTGGGAAGCCCTGGCGCTAGAGTCAGATCGTCTGCTCCCCGACGCCTGGCAGTCGTACCTCGTCGGACGCATCTTCGACGACGAGAACGCGTTCTCCCTGGGCGCCGAGAGAGGAATCTTGACCACCGCAGTCCTGGAACAGAGCCGGCGCGACCTGCGGACGCTCCAGGCGCTCTTCGAACTGGACGCGCCCGCATTGCTAACCGCCGTCGAGGACGCTGTACCGGGGCTCTCCGGGATATGGGTTCCCTGGACGGAGCCGGATTCTGGAACAGAGACCCCTCGCCACAACATCGCCCGCAAGCTGGCGTCCGCCGAACGTTGGGAGGATTGCGCAGAGCTTCTGGCCGGACACTATGCCTGGCACGGCGTCGGCATGTTCGGGCGCGACCGGGCGTTCCGTTGGGAGAACGAAGGTCTTTTGCCGGTTACTCACCCTGACCCGGTGCGCCTCTCCGGGTTTGTCGGTTACGAGGGGGAACGGGAACCTTTGATCCGGAACACCGAACGCTTTCTCGCCGGCCTCCCGGCCCACCACGCGCTGCTCTACGGGCTGCCGGGCACGGGCAAGTCCTCCACCGTCAAGGCAATCCTGAACGAGTACGCCGACCAGGGACTTCGCCTCGTCGAGGTGAAGAAGGAAGACCTGGCGGGACTTCCGCGGGTGCTCGACGTTCTGCGGCGGCGCGGTCCTCGGTTCATCCTATTCGTGGACGATCTCTCGTTCGAAGAGCACGAGGTCGAGTACAAGGCGCTCAAGGCGCTGCTCGAGGGCAGCGTCGCGGAACCACCGGAGAACGTGCGCATCTACGCCACGTCCAACCGGCGCAACATCGTGCGTGAGAGCTTCTCCGACCGCGAAGGGGCCGGTTCTACGGGCGACGACGTTCACGCCAAGGATACCATGCAGGAGAAGCTATCGCTGGTCGCCCGCTTCGGGCTCAGGCTGACTCTCCCGCCACCGGACCGGAAACTCTACTTAGAGATCGTGACGGGTCTGGCCCGAGATCGCGGGCTGAAAATTCCGGCCGAAGAGCTCGTCGAAAGGGCCAGCAGATGGGATCAATGGCACGCCGGAAGATCCGGGCGTACCGCCCGACAGTTCGTGGACGATCTCGAAGCAGAGTTGGCGGATTCCGGCTAGGCCACGAACTGGGGTGTCTCGTTCAGGACCAGCCAGTAGAGCTTGAGTTGCTCCACGGCCTGGAGGAACCTGGCGAAATCCACGGGTTTCTGGACGTAACTATTGGCCCCCAGGCCGTAGCCGTCGATCATGTCCTGCTGCTCTCTGGACGAGGTGAGAATGACCACCGGCAGGAGCCGCGTGCGCTCGTCGGAGCGTATGCGGCGCAGAACCTCCAGCCCATCTATCCGGGGCAACTTCAGGTCCAGGAGGACGAGTTGGGGGACTTCGTGCGAATCACGTCCCGAGTGGGGGCCCGTGGCAAAAAGATAGTCGAGCGCTTCGACCCCGTCGCGGGCAACGACTACCCGGTTCGGGACGTTGCTCTTCCTGAACGCCCGTAAAGTCAATGCCTCGTCATCGGGGTTGTCCTCGACGAGAAGGATGACCCTGTCTTCTGCCTTCATGCTTGTCTGCGCTTCGTGCTCTATTTAGCCGCCGGGGTTCGTGCTGGAGCCCCGGCGGCTTTTAGAGGTTGCTAGACGACCCGCTGCCGTCCGCCGGCTATCCTGTCGGCGATGTAGGGGTAGCGGAAGTCCTCGCCCTGACTGACCTTGTAGGCCCCATAGCAAGCATGTACGACGGGGATTAGCGCGATCAGGGGCAGCAGGAAGAACATGAAGATGCCGATCACCACCAACGATAGTATCGAGCTAAGGACGCTGTAGGCGACGATGATGACGATCCAGGCTATCTGATACCACAGCGCCTGGAGGGCGTGGAAGGTTACCTTCGGGGACTTGTCTTTGAAGACCAGCCAGATGATCAATGCCCCGACGGGGGCCACCAGTACGCTCACGTGCGACAAGATGGACCAAGTCTGTTCATCCGAGGGGCTCATTGCTCCTGACGAGGACGGTCCTCCGCCCATGTTCTGTTCCTGCATTGCTTCTCCTCTCGTTCCGAGATCTCCACAACCCGCAGCAGGTTGCGGAGCCAGCATATACCCTGAGGTGTGGCCGGCACATCCCCCAAATGAGCTATTTTTCAAGAATTTCTTGCGGGCGCTGTGTGACCGGTATAATCGAGGTCAGTCGTATTACCTGGCCGGAAGTCGTTTCTTGGAGGGAGGTTCAGGTGGGCACGCCGCTCAGAGTCTTGCTCATCGAAGACTCAGAGGACGATGCGCTGCTGCTCTTGAGGGTGCTTCGCCGGGGCGGTTACGAGCCACACTATGAGCGGGTAGATACTGCCACCGGCACGGAGGCCGCCCTAGACGTGCGGGAGTGGGATGTCGTAATCTCGGATCACTCCATGCCGACGTTTAATTCCACGGCGGCGCTGGCGATGCTCCGGGACAAGGGCCTGGAGGATCTGCCGTTCATCATAGTTAGTGGCAATATCGGGGAGGATGCGGCCGTGGCGGCCATGAAAGCCGGGGCCAACGACTACCTGATGAAGGACAACTTGGCCCGGTTGAGCACGGCCATCGAGCGGGAGTTGCGCGACGCGGAGGAGCGGCGCGAGCGGAGACGGGCGGAGCGGGACCTCTCTGTCTCCGAGACCAGGTTCAGGCTGATGATCGAACAATCTCCACTGAGCGTGCAGATCTTCTCTCCTGAAGGAGAGACGCTCAGGGTCAACAGGGCCTGGGAAGAGATGTGGGGCGTGACCCTGGATCAGATTCCCGGCTACAACGTACTGCAGGACGAACAACTGATCGAGAATGGCGCCATGCCGTATATCGAGCAGGGCTTCTCCGGGCAGGCGACGGCGATACCCCCGGTGCGGTACGTGCCGGATAGAAGCATACTGGACGTTAGCGACGTCCCTGAGCGCTGGGTGAGGGCCTACATCTACCCGGTCAAGAGCGAAGCCGGGGAGATACTCGAAGTGGTTCTCATACATGAGGACATCACGGGGCGCATGCGCGCTGAGGAGGAGCGGCGGCAGGCCGAGGAGATGTACCGCTCGATCTTCGAGAATGCCGTAGAGGGCATCTTTCAGTCCACGGTGGATGGACGTCTGCTGACGGCGAACCCGGCGATGGCCCGTATGCTTGGCTACGATTCTGCGGAAGAGCTTCTGGAAGAGGTCAGAGACGTTGCGGGGCAGCTCTACGTGGACCCCGGGCGCCGGGTAGAGTTCCAGCAGCTGGTGAGGGAACAGAGTGCTGTGTCGGGTTTCGAGATCGCGATGCGCCGCAAAGACGGGGGCGTGATGTGGGGGTCGGTGACGGCGCGGGTGATACGGGACGACACCGGCGAACCCACGGGCTACGAGGGGACCATCGAAGACGTAACGGAGCGCAAGAACGCCGAGAGGGCTTTGCGCGAGATCCGGGAGGCCGAGCGGCGCAGGATCTCCAGGGATCTGCACGACGAGGTGCTGCAGGATATGACCTATTCCCTGCAATCCATGCAACTCGCCCGACATCTGGCCGGGGAGGGCGAATGGAGCGAGGAGCGCGATCGGGAGGTGGAGGCCCTGCGCCGGGCGGTCGGAGGGCTACGCGACGCCATCTACGATCTTCGGGTCGAGGATGCCGGGGACAGACCGTTCGTCCGCTCGCTGGAGGCGCTGGTGGACCTGAACCGCCAGATGTCCCCGGAACGCGACGTGGATCTCATCGTGGAGGAGGATTACCCCGAAGAGTCCTCCGGGGCTGCTGGCGTCGAGGTATTGCGCGTCGTGCAGGAGGCCCTGGTGAACGTCAGGCGTCACTCCGGGGCCAGCAGCGTCACCGTGACGCTTGGGACCGAGGGTGGCGAGGTTCGCATAGAGGTACAGGACGATGGGCAGGGTCTCGAACCCGGCGCCGTACCCGGAGTGGGGATGACGGGGATGAGAGAGCGCGCCCAGGCGCTGGGTGGAGAGTTGGAGGTCGAAAGCGTTCCGGGTGAAGGCACGCTGGTCCGGCTACGGCTGGCCGCGAGCGTCCTGGCCGCAAAGAATCCCAACCCCGCGTAAATCCCGTGGGGCTTCTCGGATCCTCGTGTCAAACCTCTGGCTGGTTTTATCTCGGCACAAGTTGATATATTGCACGTGATCCGGAAAATCTGGTATTCGGGGTGAAGGAGAAGCATGCAAAGAATCGTTCTGGTTGAGGATCACGCATCGTTCAGACAGACCCTCGCCATTCTCTTCGACCGCGAGCCGGAGTTCGAGGTGGTCGGGCAGGCCGGATCGCTTGCCGAGGCACGCCGGGTTCTCGTGGGCACTGAGGCCGATATGGCGGTCATGGACCTCTCGCTCCCCGACGGCGAAAGCATAGAGCTCATCGAGGAGTTGGGTGAGTCGGCCCCGAACTTTTCGGCGCTCGTCCTCACGGCCAGCGTGGACCGCGCGGACCATGCCAGGGCCGTAGAGGCCGGGGCGGCCGGCGTGCTGCACAAATCGGCGGACGTGGACGAGATCATCGACGCTTTGCGGCGGCTCGCGGCTGGAGAGACGTTGCTGACGCACGGCGAGATCACGGACATGCTACGCATCGCCGTGCGGCACCGCGAACAGGAGCTCAAGGTCAGGTCAGCCGCCGAACGGCTCACCCCGCGCGAGATGGAGGTCTTAACGGCGCTCTCGGAGGGATTGAGCAACAAGGAGATCGCCAGCCGCCTGCACATCTCCGTGGAGACCGAACGCAGCCACATGATGAACATCCTGAACAAACTCGGCGCCCGCTCGCGCCTCCAGGCGCTCGTGATCGCCGCCCGCTACGGTATAGTCGGCATCTCCGCCAACGGGGGCTGATTACGGGAGAAGCTCCCCTTCGCACACGTACTCTGCCGGGCCGGTCATAAATACTGGACCGCCGCCACCGGCCCACTCTATCTCCACCACCCCACCATCTAGATGCACCCGCACCGGGCTCTCCGCAAGACCCTGATGAACCGCCGCAACCGCGACGGCGCAAGAACCAGACCCGGAAGCGAGGGTTTCGCCCGCGCCGCGCTCCCAGATTCTCATCCGGATATCGTGGGCGCCCCGCGCAAAGGCAAATTCCACATTCGTCTTTTCAGGGAAGAGGGGATCATTTTCGACCTCCGGACCAACCGAGTGGAGATCCAGAGCCTCGACCGTTTCTTCGCTACCGAGAAACGCGACGGCGTGCGGGTTGCCCATCGAAACCCGCAGAAACTCGTAACCGTGAAGCTCCACTGCGGAATCGAAACCGGGCGGGCCCATATCCACCCGCGATGAGCCGTCATCGTACAGAACGACCTTCTTGACACCAGCCCCAGTTTCAATCGTGAGGGCATTGCCGTCCAAAATCTCGAAATCCCTGGCGTAGCGGGCGAGGCAGCGGATGCCGTTGCCGCACATCTCCGATGGCGAGCCATCTGAGTTGAGGTAGACCATCTCCAGGTCCGCGACTTCTGAGGGGGCGGGGATCAGTATCCCGTCCGCGCCTACTCCGAAGTGCCTGTCACAGGCTCTGCGGGAGAGGTCCGGCAGATCCACGTCCTCGACCTCTCCAGGATCGAAGATCAGGAAGTCGTTTCCCGCGCCGTGCATCTTGGTGAAGCGCATGTCTCGCTGACACCCTCCTCGACTTCACTGGTCAAACCCCCAAAGGACCGTATGTCCGTGCGGCGGTTCCGATGTCGAGACTAGTGTACACGCCCCAGTATCGTGCGGTCCTCCCACGATAACTCCTCCGAAGCCGGATACAATCTTTGAAACGTGCGAAGGGAGCGGATTATATGTCTCATCTCCATGCGATTGTGGCGGGACAAGCGGAATGGGCCGCATACGCTGTATCGCTGATCGCCGGGGTTGCGCCTGACGTGATCGCTTTGGTTATGAGGAGAGGGTTCGGCAGGCGCGGCTTCGGCAGAGGGCTCGGAGCCTTCAGGTTAGTCAGGGTACTCTTCGTGCTCCTGTTTACTACCATCGTCGGGCCGATTGTACTGGTGCTATTGCTCATCTTTGCCGCCTACTGGTTCTACACCAACCGGCAGAGGCGGTGAGCCGGCCTATGGATAACCAGGGAGAAGTCTGCCTCGAAGAAGAGGTCGAACGCCGTCGCAACTTGGGGATGTCCGCCGGGGAGATCGCACGGGACATGGGCGTGGACCCCGGATGGGTCGAAAGCCTGATCTCAACCTGGGAAGATCCCCTGGAAGATGATTCCTGAGATCGCTCCAGGATACTTCAAGGCTTAGGTAACGGAGCACAGACCCCAAGGATTGTAGGCGAGGTCTAGTCCATAACGTATGGCATTAGGATGGATTCTCTGCTTCCGCTGGGTACTCGTAAACGACTCGAAGCATCATTTCGCTGAATTTCATCAACCGCTGGGCGTCTTCAGAGGAAAAGATATTGATCTCATGATTCGCTTCATTCCCCTTCTTGCGGATATGGTCAACCCACCCTTTAGCTTTTCTAGTTACGTGTCCTTCGTCGACCAGAAAGTCGGCGTACTGTAAGAATCGAAGGTTGGGTTTGGCTCCTTCAGCAACTGCTACATTCATCAGCAGTTTCCGACAGCACATGGCTGCTGCAGTATGTGCATTTACTTTCATGCAGGCGCGCGCTTCGTCGTACAGTGCCTTGACTTCTACCGAAGGTATATGGGCTACGTCGCCCCCGACAGATGGACCAGGGGCTTGGCTACCAGATGGGCTAAAGAAAGTCGGTAGATTACAGTGCGGGCAAATGCAGATCTGATGCGTTACGTCATAACCGCCATGTAACTCCTGAATCCGTTCGGTACCAAAGTAGCCGTAGTCTGAAGCTACAGAATTACCGCAGTACCCGCAATCGTAAGTTATCGACCGCATATGACTCCTGGCACCACGGCTGTCTAGTGCGTTCATCCACTCTATGCGCAAGGTTCCCCCAGCAAATAACATCCAACGTCACTCTGCATTCTAATCTCACCAACGTCGGACCTGCTACAGATCGACGCTGACATCCGCGTTACGGTCACCATCTACACAAGCACAGAGGCCAAACCGTTAGCAAGACTAACTGTGCATCTTGGTGAAACGCATAAACTACTCCTCCACTCTGCCACCGAGGTGCTCGGCGAGGAATTTCTCTGCGGCAGCGTAGAACTTGAGACGGTTTTCGGGGCGGGCGAAGCCGTGGCCCTCGTCCTCGAAGAGCATGTACTGGTGGGCGATGCCTTTCTCCCGCATGGCGGCCACTATCTGCTCGGACTCGGCCTGCTTGACGCGTGGGTCGTTGGCGCCCTGCGCGATCAGCATGGGGATGCCGATGCGGTCAACAGAGAACAGCGGCGAACGGCTCTTTAGAAACTCCTCCTCGGTCTCCGGGTCGCCGACGCGTTTGGTGAAGATCGCCTTCAGCGGCTCCCAGTACGGCGGGATGCTGTTTATGAGGGTGACGAGGTTGCTCGGCCCCACGATGTCCACCGCGCATCGGAACAGGTCCGGTGTGAACGTTGCCCCGGCAAGTGCTGCGTATCCGCCGTACGAGCCGCCGAAGATGGCGACGCGCTCCGGGTCGGCGACACCCTCCTCGACAGCCCAGCGGACGGCGTCCACCAGGTCGTCGTGCATCTTCGCGCCCCATTCCTTGTTGCCGGCGTTCAGGAACTTCTTGCCGTAGCCGGTGGAGCCCCGGTAGTTGACCTGCAAACAGGCGTAGCCTCTGTTGGCGAACCACTGGGCCTCGGGGTCGTAGCCCCACCCGTCCCTCGCCCACGGCCCGCCGTGTACGTTGAGGACCGTGGGCAGGTTCTCCGGCTCCGCGTCCGGAGGTAGCGTCAGGTAGCCTTCGATGGTCAGCCCGTCGCGGGAGGTGAAGGAGATGGGCTGCATGAGGGCGAGGTCGTACTGCGCGAGGTCAGGACGGGCGTCGAAGAGATGTTCGCCTTTCTTGCTACGCCGGTCGTAGGCGTAGTACGAAGCACCGCCGTCGTCGGCGGTGAAGGCCACGATCCAGTTTCCGTCCGCCCGGTCGCGGCTCGCCACGGCGAAGTCGCCCCTGGCAAGCCCCCGGATGGCCTCGAAATCCTCCCTGATATCATCGTCCAGCACGGTCCACTCCGCGCGGGCGCGCTCCACGGCCACCGCCTGCGCCTCGTGGGTGTCCGGGTTGACCATCACGTCTGCCACGTCGTATCTTGAATCTTCGACCAGCGTCTCCATTTCCCCCGTCGCAAGGTCCAGCGTGACGAGACGGCCAGCGTTCGCGTCGCGGGAGTCCCGCAGGTACATGCGCCGTCCGTCCTGGGTGAAGCCCACGGGGCCGCTGCCCAGGCCGTCCTCGGGGCCCCACTCGACGGCCGTGTTCCAGTCCTCGCTTTCGACCTCGCGGACGAGCAGGTCGAAGCCACCGTCAGGTTTAGCGGTCAACGCGCCGCGCACCTCAAAGTCGGCGTCAGCCACCCATCCGGCGACGTTGCCGGGGTTCTCGGCCACCACCTCCAGCTCGCCGCTGTCCAGTCGCAATCTGTAGGCGTCGTGTACCCTGGAATCTCGGCGGTTCAGGCCGACCAGGATCTCATTCGGGAAGTGCTTACTCTTGTCTATTACCTGCGCCTGTACCTCATCAAACGGTGTGAGATCCCGCGTCCCTCCGCTTTCGAGGTCCACCGAGTACAGCCGCCAGTTCTCGTCGCCGCCCGCGTCCTGGAGGTAGACGATGTGCCGGTCGTCCTCGGCCCAGAAGTACAGCCGGATGCCGCGCTCCCGATCGTCCGTGACCGGCGTGAAATCGTCGCCGCCAACGCTCCCGACCCACACGTTCAGCACGCCGTTCACAGGGGCTATGTAGGCGAGGCGCGTGTCGTCGGGAGAGATGCGGGGCTGGGTGCGCTCGGGGTTGCCGAACAGGATCTCACGCGGGATGATTCTCGTTCCGGTCATGTCGCCGCTCCTTCGGGGTTGAGAACTTTGGCAAAGGTTATCAGCCGTGCTGAAGTCCGCCTCGTGTAGACCTTCCGTGCTGTTTGTTGTCTGGAAGGTACGGAGCGTTCGGGAGGAATGCATAGATGGCATGGATATATCTGGTCTTCGCGATACTGAGGGAGACGGCGGGGACAGCGAGCATGTAGCTGTCTGAAAGGTTCGCAAGGACCGTTCCTTCCGCCTCTATATTTGTTTTCTACGGTGGTCTCAGCCTCACTCTGCTGACGCTGGCGCTCAAAGAACTGGATGTGAGCGTGAGCTACGCGATCTGGTCCGGTTTCGGGACGGCGCTCATCGCGGCCATCGGCATCCTCTGGTTCAGGGAGCCGGTGACGACGCTCAAGCTGACATCGTTGTCCTTATCGTGGTTGGAGTGGTTGGCCTCAACCTCGGCGGCGCGCATTAGAGATGGTACTTCCTTACACAGGCGCGGTGTTCCTGGGGAGTTATCTGGGTAGAAAAGGTCATCTATTCTGGGCAGGAACGGAGCGGAGTATGAAGATCGGACTGCAAATCCCCAGGTTTACGTGGCCGGATGCTCCGGGCTCGATACGCCCGAAGTTCGCGGAGATCGGCAGAACGGCGGATGAAGCTGGCTTTGCGAGCATCTGGGTGATGGACCATTTCTTCCAGATCAAGAACGTTGGCAACGCCGAAGAGCCGATGCTCGAAGGCTACAGCGCCCTCAGCTACCTGGCCGGTGTCACCGAGCAGGCGAGGCTCGGTACGCTGGTAACCGGTGTGCAGTACCGCTATCCGGGCATCCTCGTCAAGACGACAACGACGCTGGACGTGTTGTCCGGGGGCCGGGCGTATCTCGGGATTGGGGCCGGCTGGTACGAGCGGGAGTCCCAGGGGCTTGGTGTGCCGTTCCCACCGAGAGGCGAGCGCTTCGAGCGGTTGGAGGAGACGCTCCAGATAGCGCACCAGATGTGGTCGTCCGACGAGGGCGCTCCGTACGAAGGCAAGCACTACCAGCTCGCCGAGACCATGAACCATCCGCACGCCATCTCGCAGCCGCACCCGCCGATCATGATCGGGGGCATGGGCGAACGCAAGACGCTGCGCTTCGTCGCCCAGTACGCCGACGCCTGCAACCTCTTCACCTACGGCGGCCCTGACACGATTCGCCACAAGCTCGACGTGCTCAAGGGCCACTGTGAGGACGTGGGCCGCGACTACGCCGACATAGAGAAGACGGCCCTCGGGACGGTCCAGCTCGATTCCGACGGCGGCAAGTCCGCGAACGAGGTGATCTCGATGTGCCGCGAGTTCAACGAGGCAGGCATCGAACACCTGATCTTCAACATGCCGAACGTGCAGGACATCGCGCCGCTGGAGAGATTCGGTCAGGAGATCATCCCTGAGGTTGCGGGACTCTGACCCCGGAGGTTATCCCAGCACGTCGTGCATAGTGTAGAGCCCGGGACTGACTCCGGCAGCGAACTTCGCTGCGCGGATGGCCCCGTCGGCGAAGGTACGTCGGCTGAGGGCGCGGTGGACTACCTCTATTTCTTCGCCGTCTGAGTAGAAGATCAGGCGGTGCTCCCCGACGACCGCCCCGCCGCGCAGGGCGTGGATGCCGATCTCACCTTCCCGGCGCGGCGAGATGCCCTCCCGGCCGTATACGGCGGCGTCATCGAGGCTCTGTTCCCGGCCCTCGGCGGCGGCGTTCGCCAGCAGCAGCGCCGTGCCGGATGGCGCGTCCTTCTTGTTGCGGTGGTGCGCCTCGACCAGCTCGATGTCGTAGCCTTCGAGTTTGGCGGAGAGGTCGCGCACCACCTCGCGCAGCAGATTTACCCCGATACTCATGTTTGGGGCGAGTACGATTGGTACGGTTTGCGACGCCTCTTCGACCTTCGCCCGCTGATCCTCGGAGAGACCAGTGGTCCCGATGATGTGGGGTTTGCCGTATGCAAGATGGGCGACGGTCGCCTCTGGCGTGGTGAACTCGATGAGAACTTCGGCATCTTCGGGTGGATCTTCCGTGGCGGTCACCCCGGTTCTTCCGAAGCCGCACAGTTCGCCAAGATCGGAGCCAAGCTCGGGGGCTCCGGGTTCGACGGTGCCTCCGGCGAGTTCCATACCTTCCGTTTCGAGGACGGCGCGGCAGATCTCACGTCCCATCCTCCCTGCCGTCCCGATTACGACTACCTTCGTCACACTTCTTCCGGGGTGGGGAGGAGGTGGGCGGAGGCGTCTAGGGTCTCCTGCAGGTGGCGGAGGTTCTCGCCCTCCATGGGGACGAGCGGGAGGCGCATCTCGTCCGAGCACAGGCCGAGCAGGGAGGCCGCCGTCTTGACCGGGATCGGGTTGGTTTCCACGAAGAGCGCCCGGAAGAGCGGCAGCAGCTCGTAGTGGATCTCGCGTCCCCGCCCGAAGTCGCCTTCGAGGAGGGCGCTGACCATGTCCGAGACCGCACCAGGGGCGACGTTGGAGGCGACCGAGATGACCCCAACCCCGCCCAGAGACATAAGCGGCAGCGTTACAGGGTCGTCACCGGAGAGAACGTCGAACTCCTCGCCGCAAAGCCGCTTGATATCGCTCGTCATGTTCATCGAGAGCGTCGATTCCTTGACGCCCACGATGTTCGGTATCTCTGCGAGACGCGCAATGGTTCCGGCCTCTATGGTGACGCTCGTGCGGCCCGGGATGTTGTACAGCACGAGGGGGAGGCTCGTGCTCTCCGCAATCGTGGCGAAGTGGCGGTAGAGGCCCTCCTGTGTTGGCTTGTTGTAGTACGGGGCCACCTGGAGCGAGCCGTCGGCGCCGGATTCTTCCGCCATCTTCGTGTATTTGATCGCCATGTCCGTGCTGTTTGAGCCGGAACCCGCGATCACGGGCACCCGCCCGTTTGCAACCCGCACCACCGTCTCTATGACAACCCGGTCTTCTGCCTCGCTCATGGCCGGGGTTTCGCCCGTGGTGCCGCACGGCACCAGGCCGTGGATGCCGTTCCCTATCTGGAACTCGACCATGCCTTCCAGGGCCTCCACGTCAACCTCGCCGTTTCTAAACGGGGTGACGAGTGCCGTAAACGCGCCGCTAAACATCTCTCTCCTCCAGTTCGAAACTCTCGTGCAGGCGTCGAACCGCCTCCCCGACTTCCTCCGCCCGCATCACGCATGTTACCTGTATCTCCGAGGTCGAGACCATCCTTATCGGGATGCCAGCCTCGCCCAGAGTGTCGAACATCTTCGCCGCGTATCCGGGCCGGTTCAGCATCCCCGTCCCGACGACCGAGACTTTGCCGAGTTCTCTCTCGCCCTCGGCTTTGCCGTCCAGGGATGTACCTATCTCTTCGGCCACGGCGCGGGCTTCGTCGAAGTCACCGCGCCTGACGGTGAAGGCCACGTCCGCCCGGCCTTCCTTGAGGCCGCTCTCCACGATCACGTCGACCGAGATGCCGCGCTGCGCGAGCGGCGCGAAGACGCGGCTGAGCGTCCCCGGCCCGGTTCGGATGCCGCTCAAAGTAATGCGCGAAACGTCGAGGTCGTGGACGATGCCAGCCACCGTCTCCCGGGTCTCCAGCCTTTCCAAATCCTCACCTCCGGTAATCACGGTTCCCGGTCCCTCGCTGAAGGAACTCCTGACGTGTATCTCTACCCCGTAGAGCGCACCGAGCTCCACGGCCCGGGGGTGCATCACCTTCGCCCCGCGCCACGCCATCTCGGCCATCTCTGACGGCGAGATGACGGGGATACGGCGCGCTTCAGGCACCATTCTGGGATCGGCGGTGTAGATGCCATCCACGTCGGTGTATATCTCGCACCGCTCCGCACCGAGCGCCGCCGCCAGCGCGACGGCCGTGGTGTCCGTGCCGCCGCGGCCCAGGGTCATTATGTCCCCCAGCGCGTTGACGCCCTGGAAACCGGCGACGATGGCGACCTGCCCTTCGGCCAGCAAACCTCGCAGCCGTTCCGGCCGGATCTCGGATATGACCCCCGACCCGTATCGGCCCTCGGTCTTCATACCGGCCTGCTCCCCGGTCAGGGAAGTGGCCGCTACGCCGCGATCGTGCAGCGCCATAGCCAGCAACGCTACCGACTGAAGCTCGCCGGTCGAGAGGAGCTGGTCTATCTCGCGCGGCGCGGGCGAACTGCTAACCTCGCCTGCGAGACGCAGAAGACGGTCGGTCTGCTTCCCCATGGCCGAGACTGTTACCACGAGGTCCGAGCCAGCCTCGCGGGCCTTCTTTACCCGCTCGGCCACCGCGTTGATGTGCTCGGTCGTAGCGACCGAACTCCCGCCATACTTCTGGATTACGATCCCCAAGAACCGCTACCTTCCGACGCTCTGCCATCAGCATAGCATTTCGACCTTCTGGCTTGGAGATCAGCCGAGTGCTAGTGGTCCCTACGGCAGCGGTTGTCCGCCCGTAACGCCCAGGGTCTCGCCGTTGACGAAGCTGGACTCCCCGGAGGCGAGGAAGACGAAGGCGGGGGCTAGTTCGGCCGGCTGGGCGGGCCGTCCCATGGGCGATGTGCCACCGAACTGGGAGACGGTGTCGCCGGGCATGGAGGCCGGGATGATCGGAGTCCACACGGGTCCTGGCGCCACGGAGTTGGCCCGCAGCCCGTACTGCACGACCTCCATCGCCAACCCCTTGGTGAAGGAGATGATCGCACCCTTCGTCGAGGAGTAGGGCAGTAGAGTAGGAGAGGGCTGATAAGCCTGGATGGAGCACACGTTGATGATGGAGCCGCCCTCCTGCATGTACGGCAGCGCTGCCTTGACCAGCCAGAACATGGCGTAGATGTTGGTCTTGAAGGTACGGTCCAGCAACTCTGTGGAGACGTCGGCTATGCCGTCAACCGTCATCTGGTGGGCGGCGTTGTTGACCAGCACGTCTATCCGGCCAAACTCTTCGACGGCCCGCTCCACGACCTGCTTGCACACGGATTCATCCGCGATGTCCCCGGGAACCTTCACTGCTTTCCTGCCCGCGTCCTCCACGACGCGCGCCGTTTCGTCGGCGTCCGCCTCCTCGTCCTGCAGGTAGGAGACCAGAACATCAGCCCCCTCCCTGGCGAAGGCGAGCGCCACGGCCCGGCCGATACCGGAGTCTCCCCCGGTAATTACTGCCTTCTTGCCCTCCAGACGGCCGTGTCCGCGGTAGGTTTCGTAGCCGTAGTCCGGCTCGGGTTGCATCTCCTGCTCCAGGCCGGGATGCTGGTCCCGCTGGTCTTGCTCCGGATACGGCGGTTGCTGGTGCTGCTGCGTGGGGTCTTGCTGGCGGGTCTGGTCGTCGGACATTCCAGTGCCTCCATGCGGTTGGGGTTCTCGTGCGTTCTATGGCCGGACCTTTGCCCAATAACCTCGTGGGGGAAACAGACCGAAAAACCATCTATACACGGCTACAGACGTATGCTCAGCGTTGAGGCGTCCCTGGCGGATAGAGAACCCGGTGCCCGTGGGGTGATTGGTGGGGAAAGGGAAAGAAGGATACGAGCACCGGACATCTATATTCATATATCACATAGCAAGATTTTTCAAGGTTCGGGAAGTATCCGGTTGGCCCGGGCTGGCCTTGACGGGGTTCGGTGATGGTGTAGCCTGACGCCCCGGCACTGGAGGCTCCGGAGATACAAGGGGGAGGAGCTGCATGATCACGGTGACCGAGGAGGCCAAAGAGGTACTGCAGGACTTTGGGTGGCCCGCTGGAACGGTCCTGCGGCTGGACCCGGTAGAGGTACGGCACCCGGATGAATTCCGGGTTCGTCTGGGCGCCGGGGAGCTGAGGGGTGACGATCAAATCGACAAAGGTGGCGAGGAAGATCTGCTACGCATAGTCCGTCCCGTCAGCGGGGAGTTGAACGGCAGCGAGATCCACCTCGTGGAGACCCTGGAAGGCCCGGCCCTCGGCATAAAATCCCCGCCCGCCGATCCGAAGCCGTTGCCCGATGGCTCCTGAGAAGTCCTCCCTGGCAACGGCTTCGGCCGGGCTATTTGGTGCTGTGTGGAGGTTCGGCGAGGGCGGTGTGAACGGCTGCGCTGCCGTGACGGATGCGGACCCAGGCGGAGATCAGTAATCCGCCGATGAAGACCGCTGTGGTCACCAGGAGCCCGCCTTCTGGGCCGAAAGGGCCGCCGGTGAAGAGCGCAGGTCCGTCGCGGCTTACGGAGAAGAAAGTAGCTCCCACGGGGTCCAGGCCGCTTGCCGGGAAACCGAAAACGTTGCCCTGAAAGAAGTTCCACGTGATATGCAGCCCGATCGGGATTGCGAGTTGTCCGGTAAGAACGTAGCCCAATCCGAGCAGGATACCCGCCAGAACGATGTTGACGGTGCTCATGATGGTGGCGTTGGGGTTCCACGCGTGCAGCACTCCGAAGAACAGCGATGAGAGCGTCCACGCTGCGAGGACTGCGGACCTTGGCCCAACAAATCCGCCCAGCCCTTGGGCGGCGTTGCGCAGATCGTAACCCCGGAACACGCTCTCCTCCGCGACGCCTGCGCAGGCGAACGCGGCCAGCGGAAGGAGAATAGCCAGCGCGAACGGCGCACCTGAAGAGCCGCCGACCGTACTGAAGGTGTCCGTAACCTTCACCCATCCGAAGGCGAGTTGCGTCAGGAAGATACCCGTAATCAGCAACGCGCCAAGTGCCATCCCGAACAAGAAGTCCAGCCACCAACTGCCGTCCAGACGGAATCCGAAGTCCCTGAAGGGCCGGCGGTCGAGAAGGCGGCCCGCCAGCCACACCGTCAGGAGTGCCGCCGTCACGGACGCGAGTTTGGAGATCAGGAACAGCCCCGGATAGCCTACGAGCGCGGCGACGTTCGCATCTCCAGAGGACAGGGCATTGGAACCGGAGCCAACCAGCAGCCACGCCACGATCCCCAGGTTGGCGAGCAGCGCCACCGCCACCCAGTACGACAGGTACTGGGCCAGCAACCTCCACGGGGAGCGGAGGCGTCCGTCCTCGCCGATCAGCGGGTTCATGGGGCCTCCGTTCGGCGGTGTAGGGTCGCGATGGAATCGTGGACCCCAGGGCGGACTATCAGCCTGATTCACCACCCCTCTCATGCATCTCACGCCGCCGCATGGGCATGGCGTCTATGCGGTCGAAGATCTCGGAGGCAGAGACGAGTTTATCCGCGCGGAACTTGACTCCGCCATCCTTGCCCGCGAGAGCGAAGGTGAACTGGCCGTCCCCGACGCCGCACTCGCGTCTCGCAGACCCTGCCGCCTGCGCGGTCACCGGCTCACCCGCCGCCTCTCCGTTCCCGTCTTTGGGGAGACGCATCAGCGGCAAGTCCCGGTCCTCAAAACCGGCCTCCTCGCCTGCAAAGAGACGTTCCTGTTCCGCGTAGCATTCGCCCGAGGCGGAGGGGGAGAAGACCAGGAGGAGCCGGTTTTGTGGCAGATCCATGGGATCACACCCGGTTGTGCGCCTTGATGGTCTGCTTCAGGGCGGCGTCGTAGCCCGTGATCAGGTCCTGATAACGTTCGGTTTCCTCCAGGGCGTCCTTGCCGCGCCGGCCCCATTCCCCGAAACGCCTCTTGAACGCTTTGGTGGCGAAGAAGACGCCCCGGTAGTATGGAAGGAGGTCCTCCAGGCTCATCGGAGACTTGTTGGGGCGCACACTGTCCCGGTACGCTTCGGCTGGCGTGACCCGGATCTCCGGTTCTTCGGGCGCCGCCGGGCTGACGCCGTTCACGTTGTCGAGGGCTCCGAACACCGCCTCGTCTGGCGGACGGTCGGCGAAGTCTGTGCCTTCGTAGAGGTGACGGATCTCACCGGAACGGTCGACCACGATGATGGCGGGGATGGCGACACCTTCCTCTTCGTTCCAGAGACCATAGCGTTTCGCCAGGTCTCCCCGCGGGTCGCTGAGGAGCGGGAAGGGGAGCATGAGCTTTGCGATCATCTCTACGTTGTTCTCTGGCGGGTCCACGCTGATCGCCGCGACCTGAACCCCGCGCTTCTCGAGTTCCTCGTACTGCCTGGCGAAGCTAACTAGCTGCCCGTTGCAATACGGTCACCAGTCGCCCCGGTAGAAAATTAGCATCACCGGGCCGGCCTCTAACTGCCCCGAGAGGCTCCAGGGCTGGTCTTTCTGGTCCGGCAGTTCGAAGACCGGAGCCTGCTCTCCTATGCTCACGTTCGCCATACGTTGCTCCTCTTTTCGCCGTTATGGCCCCGGTACCGCGCGTACACAACACCGTCGCAAGGCTGAAACGCCAAAGATGGTGCCCCGTGCCGTCATCAGCAACGGGTATTTCATTCCACAAACATGCTTTATGCCCGGGAGCGCGGACAGAATAACGGCCCGCTCACGCACCCCGGTTTCGGGTGGCGCCATCCTCCTCCGATTTCAACAGGTAGAGCGGGTAGAAGGTGCCGCGCCAGTAGATACCGCCACGCAGGAGCGCGAGGGCGGTCGAGCGCAAGAGCACGCCCGCGAACAGCAGGGCGCAGATCGAATAACCGGGAGCCAGCGGCAGTATCCACCATCCCAGAAACCGGTTGACCATGAAGTACGCCCCGAACTGCGCCGCCGCGCCGAGGCAGAGCAGCCGGGCCGGACCATCGGTGAGAAACATCCCCGCGAACGGCCACGCCGTCACAGCCAACAGGTCGAGGAAATATCCGGCTACTTTGCCCCGATGCCGACGCCCGTCTTCGACGATGGTACGTTGGCCCGGTAGTTGGAGATTGCGGGTATCTTCTCGGCAGAGAGCGTGGGGACCTTCCATGCGGCGTACGCCGCTTCGACCAGCCTGATGGTGCTAACGATGAAGGCGAGGAGCGACACCATGAAAGAGAAGCCGGTTAGCAAATCAGTATCTGCCTCCGAACATCTCCCACGCAACCTACGGACGCGCGGAGTAGCAGCCTGGGTTGGGGTTTCGTGGACGGCCCGACGGACATGGTCCGCCCCGGGAGGGTAGTCGGAGCGGCCATAAAAGAAATCGCCGGGCGCTATCGGAAGGAGGGGGGAAGGTGTCCGCCCGGTCTGTATGCTGAAAGATAAACCACAACGGGACATTAGTGTATCCCCCAAATGGGTGATTTTTTTCTAGCTCAATTGAGCTAGATTCAAACCCGGAAGCAGCAACACGCGGTCCGACTCTGACTTCACTCACTTCCGTCGCCGCTATCAGGGCGCTCTACCTTAGCCGAACCGCGCAATGGACTGTGACAGGGTACGTCCGGGTCGCGTTCGTCTCTGCGCACGTCCCTACCCTGCAGGGATACCGGAACAACGAGAGCCCGGGACCGCGCGGTCCGAGGTGGTTTGGACTGGAGGCCGCCCCCGACCACGGACGATGATAGTATCTATCGAATATGAATCGCACGATCGCCAACGACCGCTACACGCTCGTGCGCATATTGGGTGGGGGAGGCATGGGTGAAGTTTACCTCGTCCGTGACGAGAACCTCGGTCGCGAGGTCGCCCTCAAGATCTTGAGGCAGCAGTACGCCCGGGACGTGCAGTTCGTCGAGCGGTTCGAGCGCGAGGCGCGCAGCGCCGCCTCCCTGAACCATCCCAACATCGTGCAGATCTACGACCGGGGACGTTCGGAGGATGGCTCCTACTACATCGTCATGGAGCACGTGCCAGGCGGCACGCTCAAGGACCTGATCGTTCGCCAGGGGAACCTGGACCCGGACGAAGCCGTCCGGCTCGCTTCCCAGGTCGCCGAGGCCCTCGGCACGGCCCACGCGGCCGGCGTGGTCCACCGGGACATCAAACCCCAGAACGTCCTCCTGACCGCGGACGGCGACGTCAAGGTGGCCGACTTCGGCGTGGCGCGTGCCGCGGAGGCGGGCACTATCTCCGACAGCGGCGTGGTGGTGGGCACCGCCAACTACATGTCCCCGGAGCAGGCGATGGGAGACCCGGTCGGCCCTGCGGGTGACCTGTACTCCCTGGGCGTGGTCCTCTACGAAATGCTCACCGGAGAAGTCCCCTTCGAAGCTGACAGCGCGATCAGCGTTGCCATGAAGCACATAACCGAGCCGCCGCGCCCTCCCAGAGAACTAAACCCGCTCGTCCCGGAGGCGCTCGATGCCGTGGTAGTGAAGCTCCTGGCCAAAAGGCCCGAGGATAGGCACGGATCAGCGCAGGAGGCCGCCGCAGACCTCCGGCGAGCGGCGCGGTTTCCCGTCGCGGATGGGGCCGAAACGCAGCGGCTCGCCGCGCCGGTGGCTTTCCCTGGGGGCGCGAACGGTTCGCTTCGCAAGTTCTCCCGGCGGAAACCCTGGTGGATTCCGGTGCTCCTGGCGGTGCTCGTCACCCTGCTCGCCGTGGCAGGGGTGGTTCTGTCACGAGGAGGTTTCGACGGTCCTGTGGTCGGCTCCCTGGACGGGGCTGCGGAAGAAGCAAAACAGGCCCTGGGCGTCGGACGGGGGGAGGTTCCCGAGGTGGTCGGGCTCGACGAAGAGGAGGCTCGGAAACGCCTCGCGGATCAGGGTTTCGGGATCTCCATCGAGCGCAGAACGAGCGCCGCGGGTGACAGGGGCAAGGTACTCCAGCAGTCGGTTCCCGGCGGCAAGGAGGTGGAGAGGGGATCTCGGATCGTCCTGGCCGTGGGCGACGGACCGCGAACCGTCAAAGCTCCCGATCTCAGCGGCCTGACCGCCAGCGAAGCCGAGAGACATCTGGAGGAAGCGGGCTTGAAACCCGGTGGACGCGACAGGGTCCCGAGCCACGATGTGCCGGAAGGCGAGATCTCCGGCCAGGATCCGCCGCCCGATAAGGAGGTCAAAAGCGGCACGAAGGTAAACCTGATCGTCAGCTCCGGTCCTCCAGAGAACGAACGGATCGAGGTCCCCAAAGTCCGGGGAATGAGCGTGGACGAAGCTTTGACGGTGCTCAGAGGGGCGGGTTTCGAGGTGGCGGGCAAGAAAATCGAGGCCAGCCCCCGGCCAGCCGGTACGATCTTGAGGACGGATCCCCCCGCTGGCGCGGCTAAGAAGTCGGGAACCCCCGTGTTCCTGATCGTTAGCGGGGGCCCGGCCTCCCACTCCGGTGGCGGCGCAAACCCGGCTCCCCCGATTGGAAACTCCGCCCCTTCCTCCGCTACCTCGTCGGCCTCTGCTACTCCGGCTCCCTCAAGCGGAACCTCCTCGTCAGCACCATCGTCGGCGTCCGCATCGGCATCGCCATCCGCGTCGGCATCCGCGTCGCCATCGGCGTCCGCATCAGCGTCCGCGCCGCCTTCCGCTGTCGATTCGGCCTCCGCCTCGTCCTCTGCTTCGTCCCAGCCGGGAGGACTTGAGGAGAATGAGGGGACCGAAGGGGACTAGCGGGGACCGGACGGTCTGTCACGGGGGTGTTTGGTTCGTTCCGGCAGCCCGCGCGGGCCAGGGTTAGAGCCTGCTGCCGCCCGGTTCGGGCCATGCCCCAAGGTGAAAATATCGTCGCTTGCCCGACGAGGTCCACCCTCGGGGCCAGAAAAACGTGGGTCCCAGGGCTATGTTCGAGCCCTCCGGATGGGGACGCGAGGGCGGCTCTCCGTAGGACTAGAAACGCGGCATCCGGGGCGGGGCGGTGGACCACAGGAGATCCACCTCCGCAGGCGTGAGGCCGTATGCCCGGTTGACGAGATCCGAGAGACGCCTCTCCAGCCGGGCGGCTTCGGCACGGGCCTTGCGCACGGGAGCCGCGCCTTCCTCGTATCCGGCGCGCAGATCCCGCAGGGAACCGGGCGTGAGCCGGCCTTCGGCCTTGGGTCGGCGCTTGCGGACCTCCTCGACGAAGGCGTCCGCGCCCAACGTGGCGAAATCTTCGAGCTTCTGCCCAGGCTTCACGACGCCGAACTCTACGCGCAGCCAGTCCAGCGTGTCGCGCCGCGCCTCCCGCGCCGCGCCGGAAAGCTCGATCAAACGCCCAACAGCCTCCTCCGCCTCGCCCCGCACCGCCTCCGTAGGCGGAGCGATGGGCAGCTTATCCATGCGCCAACCCGCCGGGTTGAGTGCCTCGTCCTTCATATGTCCCAAGTAGCGCCAGTTGTGCCACCACATCAGCGGCGAATTGAGGACAGCTAGGAGCCAAGCGTCATCCGACGGCACGAAAAAGGTCTTGTCGTTGCCCAAGACGCCGGTTGCATCCAGAGCGTACTGCGGATGAAATTGAATGACCTGATAAATAATCTTCGACTGCTCGAAAAGTTGCCAGTAGTCAACGGAGTCCTGGATCTCATACCACTTGTACGATCCGGGCTTCCTGCCAGCCCACTGTTCGCCGCTATAGTCTTTCGGCCTCGGTTCGAGGCGGTCGCGGAACTGTTCGAGGTAACGCTTGACGGCGGGGTATGCGTCTATGTCTATGCCGCGCCGGGCGAAGATCATCCACAGCCCCCGCCACTCGGGCGACCAGCGTTTAATGTCCTGGCCGCGCAGGTACGGTTTGATCACCTCCGCCGAGCGCGCGTCCTCGCGCACCAGCCGGTCCTTCGTCGCCGTGTCTATGAGGAACGCCTCGTTCAGCCCGGTCAGAACGCCACGGTACGGCTTCACTCCGGCGTATTCGGCCAGCGGTATTCCGCGATCCCGGATCCTCGCCATCAGGTCGTCCACGGCGCTCGTCTCCAGGCTCCAGGCGGCGGAGCCGAACCGCTTCCTGGGTGCGGCGTGCGCGTGATCCCGGACGAAACCCGCCAGGTCCACGTTTTCTTTCAGGGCCTCGCGGGGGAACTCCGCGACGCGCACCTCGCCGTTCGCGGCATCGCGGGGTTTCTGGAGGATCACGATGCACGGGAACACGTCGGCGTCGGGGAAGATCGGGGCGTGCCCGAAGTCCACTATCTCTTCCAGCGCGCCCTCGGCGGCGAAGTAGCCCCGCAGCGGCTCGCCGTAGCCAGCCCGCAGCCACTTGTTGGTGACGATGTAGCCCATGCGCCCGCCGCGCCGCAATTGCCGCAGGCCCTGCTGGTAGAAGTACACGTACAGGTCCGCGACGCCGTGGTACGTCTCCGGGTACGCGTCCCTCAGATACGGCTTGAGGTCGCCCAAAGACTCCTGCCGCACGTATGGCGGGTTGCCGACGACGGCGTCGAAGCCAGCGTCCTCGCCGAGCGGGCGTCCCTGCCGGTCGAAGAACACCTCGGGGAACTCCAGCTCCCAGTGGAAGAAGCGGCGTTCGCGGGCCGTCGCCTCCGAAGCCCGGAGCCAGGCGTCGAACTGCGGGGGCGCTGCTATGCCGCCGCGGGTGACGTAGTCGGCGAGTGGCTGCCACAGAGAGCGGTCCACCTCGACGCCGAAGCTGGTGGCGGTGGCGAGGTCGGCGAGGCGGGCGTGGCGGCGGTTCAGGGTCTCCCGGAGGTTGGCGTAGAGGCGTTCCTGCTCCCTCACGTCCTCCACGGTGTCAGCCGGAGACTCTTCGATCAACCACAGCGAACCAACCGCCGTGCTCAGGCTGCGCCTGAAGGCGTCGTCCTCCAGCATGGAAAGCTGGCTGCCGTCTGGCTGCGCCCTCCTGCGCTTCTTCCCGGCGGGCCGGAGGTCGTCGGTGTGCGCCCCGACGAGGGAGTTGCCGGTACGCAGGTGATGGTCGAGGAACGAGAGCGGGCGTTCGCGGGCCACGGTCGCCAGCCACAGCGAGAGCTTGGCGAGGTCCACGGCGAGCGGGTTCGCGTCCACGCCGTACACGCACGACTGCACGACGCGCCGCTTCCAGTACGCAAGCTCCGCCTCCGCTTCGACTTCCTCCGGCGCGACGCCCAGCTCCACCAGGAAGCGGGCTATGTATTCCGTTACCTCGACCAGGAAGTGACCACTGCCCATCGAGGGGTCGAGGACGTTCACGGCCAGTACCCTCTCGACCTTCTCCGCGTCGGACGCCATCCCTTCGACGGCCTCCCGAAGCACGGGACCGACGGTCGCCTCGACGATGTATTTCACCACGAAGTCCGGGGTGTAATAGCTGCCCGTGGCCCGGCGCTCGCCCCTGTCGTTGAGCAGGGCTACGGTCCATCCTTCCTCCGGTTCGGCGAGGGCTTCGAGGTGGTACTCAAGGAGGCCCTCGTAGATGGTGCCGAGGTGGCGTTCGGCGAGGTCGCGGTAGTCCACGAACTGGCCGTCCACCCTGGCGAGACGATCTATCGCCTGCTGGAGGTGGCCGTCACCCACGGTTCGCTCCTCCAGGAAGGGGTGCCGTTCCGGGTCGAAGAGGCCGCCGTCGAAGGTCGCCACCTGGAGGGGCGGGCTGCCGTCCGCGATGATGGAGAATAGCTCCCGCAACCTCGGCCAGAGCGTGGCGCTCGCAGGGAGGAGGGCGCGTCCCCGGCCCAGGTCCCGCGCCACATCGCGCTTGATGGCGTACAGGCTGTAGGTGTCGCGGTACATCCCCGGCTCCCGCGCGGGCAGGAGGTCGCGGGATTCGGCGTACAGGATGAAGAGAAGCCGGTACAGCACGATCAGGGAGTTGTCGTAGACCTCGCGCAGCGTGCCGGCGTCCGTGGCGAGCCCGTTCCTCGGGTGGTCCAGGAACCCCTGCGCCAGGTGCCGGAGCGCCTCGTACACCTGTCCCTTCAGCGAGTCCCCGATGCTCCTGGCGTAGTCCGCGCTCTCCGCCAGCAGCGCCCGGACGCCGAGCGGGCCGTCGTCAAAGGCAGCCCGCCGGAAGAAGGCAAAGAAGTACAGAAAAGCGTCCATGTCTTCGCCCTCGATCAGGGCCGGCAGATCAACCTCGTAGTAGCGGTCCAGCTTGTGGGCCGTGTCGCGGTGGTAGAGCCGCCACATTCGCCCGTTGGTGAGGATGCCCCACTCCATGCCGGCGTGGCGCATGTAGAAGGAGATCTGGTAGCTCGGGTTTTTGTTGGAGAAGGCGTCCCGGCCCCGGCTCTTGAGCGAAACGTCGAGCGGCCTATCCCAGAACTTCGCGTCCGCGACGGCGAACGCGCTGTCGCGAAGTAGCTCGTCGTTGAGCGTACGGTCCCTGTTCCTCTCCCGCGAGGCCGCGTCCCGGTAGAGCACGTAGTCTGGACGCTTCGTCCCCTCCGGCGTCTGGAGCGCGGGCTGCACCTCGAAGGTTCCTTCGTGCCCCAGGACGCGCAGCACGGGGCGGACGAGATCCTCCTCCGTCTGCGCCTCGTTCACGCTCGGCGCGTAGGCTTCGAGTATGCGGGCTATCCGCTCCATCACCGGACGGGCCCCGTTCTCTAGCGCCTGCCAGTCTGGGCGTCCGGGCAGCGTGTGGTTCAGGTAGTGATCCGAAAACAGCCCATGGTTGCGGTGCGCTGGCTCTACGGATTCTGGACGTTCGGGCATGTTCATGGGCCAAGTATAGTAGTGATGACATCCCGGTCCCACGTGTACCGGGGATACGCATAGAATGGGACCGTGGGCCGCGATGGCACGAAGACTTTCGGGAAGATGGCAGCCGGAGCAGCCCTGCTCGGCGCGGGTTTCGTCTACGCGAACATGGTGGAGCCCCGTTGGATCCAGGTCAAGCCTGTGGAACTGACGCTGCCGCGGCTGGCGCCGGAGTTCGACGGGTACCGCATCGTCCAGATCGGGGACCTCCACCTCGACGAGTGGCCCGACCCGGAATGGCTGTCCCGCATCGTAAGGCTCGTGAACGGGCAGCGCCCGGATCTCATCGCCATCATAGGCGACTTCGCCAGCCACTCCGCAGAACGCATGCACGCGGAGCAACTGGTGGGCGTGCTCGGAAAGCTGCGGGCGCCGGACGGCGTGCTGGCCGTGATGGGCAACCACGACTACTTGGCCGGGGAGGCCCTGATCCGTGGATACCTGCGTGAGGGCCGCGTCACGGAGCTTTCCAACGACGTTCACACCCTGCGGCGAGCGGTAGAGGAACTGCACATTGCGGGGGTGGACGATCTGATGTGGGGACGTAGCCGCCTGGACCTCGTTCTCGGCAAGCTGCCGGAGAGAGGCGCTGCCGTTCTCCTGGCGCACGAACCGGACTTCGCGGACGTGAGCGCCGCAACCGGGCGCTTTGATCTCCAGCTCTCCGGGCACTCGCACGGCGGGCAGGTGGGCATCCCGCTCCTGCGGCGTCCCATCCTGCCTCCCTATTCGCAGCGATACGTCTCGGGCCTGCACCGGGTTGGAGGCATGATTCTGTACGTCAACAAGGGCCTCGGGTCCGTTCATCTGCGCTTGCGCTTCCTGTGCCGCCCGGAGATAACCGTCCTGACCCTGAGATCGCCGCTCGTAAAACACCGCAGTTCGGGGTAAGAAACCGTGCGGGACGAACAGCTAACGAGGAGGCTGAGGATGAGAGTGCTGGTCGCCGGGGCAAACGGCAATACCGCAAGGCGCATGGTGCGCCGTCTCGCGAGCGAAGGCCACGAGGTAAGGGGCCTGGTGCGCAAGGAGGAGCAGACGCAGAACGTCCGGGACGACGGCGCGGAGCCCGTCCTGTGCGATCTCGAACAGGAGGAGGCCGACGGGGCCATCGGGGAAGCTGTGGAAGGGTGCGACGCCATAATCTTCGCCGCCGGGGCTGGCCCGGGGAGCGGCGCGGCTCGCAAGGAGACCATGGACTACGGCGGCGCGGCGAAGTTGATCGAGGCCGCGGAGGCGCGTGGCGTCCGCCGCTACCTGATACTCTCCTCGACGGGCGCTGACAACCCTGGGGCCCGCGATGAGGCGATGCGCCCTTACCTCGAAGCCAAGGGCCGCGCCGACGACCGCCTGCGCAACAGCAGCCTCGACTACACTATCATCCGGCCTGGCCGGCTCACCGATGACGAGGGGACGGGGCGCATCGACGCTGCAGAATCTCTCGGTAGACGCGGTGAGATCCCACGCGAAGACGTGGCGGCCACCTTCGTCGCCGCGCTGGAGAATCCCAACACCGTCAGCAAGACCTTCGAGTTGCTGGCTGGAGATACGCCCATCGACCAGGCATTGAAAGAGCTCTGAACTCACCGGGTTGGCAACCAACGATTGCTCCGCCGGACGTGCAGCGGACTAAACTCCTAGCCTGGGTAGTTGCAGAGGGCGGAGATACCTTGACTACCAACCGAAGTCATGCTCTGGCGATCCGATAATGCCCGCCTAGAATGGATAGACGATCAGGCCCGCGGCCCCGAGCGCGTACCATACGCCGAAGGCGGCGGCGAGTACGCCTAGCACCGGCGCGACCGCTCGAAGTTCCTCCCGATCGGGCCGCCCGCGATGACCAGGCCGAACCCCGTCGAAAGCTCCACCCCCGGCAGGACTTCCTTCACGCTTCCCCACACCTCATCGGCCGTGAAGTGCCCGCCGGACCCAGCGAGCACCCTCCACACGTGCGCCTGCTGGGGCGTCACGCGAATGCCCCGCTGTTGCAAAGCCTTGAAAGATGCCTCTCCCATTCCGGTTGCAAATTATTAGCAGGTGCAAAAGCGTAAGATAGTTACTCGCGGAGGGCGTTTCGGATGAACTCCCGGTCATGCTCCCAGGCGAAGTTCAGGGAATCTATCTCGTCTGGCGTTATGCGGAGGATGTCGGCAACGTCGTCGGAGGGGGATGGCTGGCCGGAGAGGATCCTGGCCCGGAAGCTTATGGCGAGCGCGTAGACGCCCTCGTCGCCGTAGCGGTGCGGGGCGAACATGACGGGCGGCCACTCGACCTGCACCTCGACGCCGAGCTCTTCCATGACCTCGCGCTTCAAGGCGTCTACCGGATGCTCGCCCAGCTCCACGAAGCCGCCGGGAACGTCGATCATACCCCTGTACGGCTCCCGGGCCCGCACCGTGACGAGCGCCTTCCCGTCTTCCACGATGGCCGCACCGACCGCCGGGGCAGGGTTTCTGTACCACGACCTGCCGCAAACCGGGCACATCGCGCCTCCGGATGGGCGTGGAGGGCCGAGCCTGTTTCCGTCAGCCGGACAGAAGCGGAACGGTTCGGTGGCCGTGAACGGGATGTCCAGCTCTCCGGTCAATATCGGAGCCGGCTCTTTACCAGTTCCTCGGCGACACCCGCGAGCTGGTCCACGCTCCTGACGACTTCGACGCGGTCGCACAGCGGTTCGTAGAGCGGCATATCGCAGGAACCGAGCTTCCAGCCCCATTTCGGCTCTGGTGTGATCCAGATCGTCTGCCGGACGTGCTGCGTGATCTCATCCAGCGCCTCCGAGTTGGGCGGCTTGCCATTGTTGCGTCCATCGCCCAGGATCACGAGCGTCGTCCTGTGGTTGAGCGAAGGCAGATACTCGTTCCTGAACTGCTCCGCCGCCTTGCCGAAGTCACTGTTCACGTCGGCGTCCAACACCCGTCCCGAGAAGACCTGATCCACGGCCCGGTCCATGCTGCTCTCCTCGAAGAACTGCGTGACCTCAGCCACGTCTGCCACGAACACGAACGTCCTCACTTTCGAGAACAGGCTCTGCATCTGGTACACCATGTGCAGCCAGAACCGGCTCATGTTGCGTGTGCTCATGCTAACGTCGCATAACATTACGACGCGCGGGCGTTTCTCGTGGTGGCGGCGCAGGACCGGGTTGAAGGGGATGCCTTCGTAGCGGACGTTGCGGCGTAGGGTGTGGGGGACGCTTATGTGCCCGGTGCGGTCCTGTTTCAGGCGGCGGGTTTTGGCGCCGTGGATCTGGCGCGCTATGCGCCGGATGGCAGCCTCCGTCTCCCGCTGTTCGGCTGGGGAGTAGTCGAATATCTTACGGAGGGAACGACGCATCAGGGCGGAGTCGTCCTGTTTCTTCTCCAGCTTCTTCTGGCGTTCGACCATCTGCTCGATGAGCTGGGGAAGGCCACGCAGGATCTCCTCGCTCTGCTCTTCGAGCTGCCGGATGAGCGATTCGTCCACGTCCATGTCGTGCAGGTGATCCACGAGCCCCTGGAAGTCCGCGGCGGAGACATCGAGGGGTAGTTCCTGGCCGCCATCGCCGTGAGTGACGAGGTCGCCGGGGCTGAACATGCCGCGGGCGCGGCGCAGCTTTAGCTGGTGCGTGATGCGTTGCAGCGCCTGATCCAGAGCCCCAGGCTTGCGGTTCAGGAGCAACTCCTGCGAGAACATCGAGAGCCGCATCTTATCAGCCTCGCCGTGAAAGTCCTCCGAGGGACGCATCTTGTCCTCGTCGAAGTGGCGGCGGAACTCGGTGTTCTCGTTCTCCTCGTGGCTATGCTCCTCCGAGTCTGGCGCCTCGCCCTCCGCCTCCTCGCCAAACTCCATGCTCGTCGGCTCGCCGTGGTCGTGATCGTGGCCGTGGGTGTCGAGCTTCGCGGTTCGCTTCTCCGCCGTTGGCCGCAGGCTGAAGTACAGGTCGAAGAGCCGGTCGAACGTCTCGATGTCGTCGAGGTTCTTGATCAGGGTGGCCCGCAAGGTGTCCCGCACCACTCCGCGCTCACTTAGCCCCGTCTGCTCAAGCGCGTGCAAAGCATCCAAACTTTCGGCAGGCGACACCCTGACCTGGTGGCGCCTCAACACCTGCACGAAGTCGTTTATGATGGTGTCCATCAGCGGGCTACCTTACGTTCCTTGCTCGTTGCGACCTTGTCTATCAGTTCCTGAAGGACCAAGCCGATACGATCAAGGTTCTCGTTGTAATCGAAATGGACAGGGGAAATGAAGCATTTCTTATGTTGTGGCCTTTCCTCGAACTGGATCTCCAGGTCTTCCAAGAGACCTCTCAACTCAGAAGGATTGCCTTTCCGGGGCCAAATTTCAAACTGCCATCCACGCGGAGTAACAACTGCCTCTATAGTGACAAGCAAATTTTCAGAAGCGCGTATGTCGTGGTACAGAATGTCGACCAGCAACGTTCCTGTTCGCCAAAGCTCACTTCTCTCTATGCTCCTATATTGACTCACATTGACGAGGTTTTGCAACTCCTGAACCTTAATTCGCAGTTCGTCTTTGAAGCCTTTCACTTTGAAAAGCAAGTCTTGAACGTCGTCGCTTCGATCTGCCAAGAATTTGATCAATTCCTGATCCATGCGGGTTCCCCTTTGCAGGTTTTCGAGCGTATTCAAGAAGTCCAAGAGGATCGTCAAGTAGCGAGTGTCTGCACCGGAGATGTAGAGACCCAGTAGCGCGTGTATTTGTCCAACAAACTCTTCATGTGTGAGATTTCTAAACCCCCACTCACTTCCTTCACTGGTTGGATGGAGTGTAAGAAGGACCTTGTGCTTTAGGCGACCATCAGCTGCGTGATCGAGATAGTTAGCGTAGTCTTCAAGCGGATTACTCACACCTGCGTGGATCTTGTTTTCGATGACGATTGCGTGGTCGTCCGATGTGATCAGAATATCGATCCTACCCTTGTCGGTAGCGACCTCACGCTCGACAGAGACGCTGCCACCGATCGCTACGTCCGTTTCAGCGCTGGCTCCAAAGGACATTAGAGCGTCGAGTACGAGGGTCCCAAGCCCATGTGACTCTTCCGGGTCCATGTAGAATGCAAGAATATTGCTGCAAGCGTTCTCGTAATGTGGGTAGCCAGCGATTTCCATGAAGGTTCGCGGGCGTTCGACGCGGCCCGGAAGCTTCTGGAAGTCTTCTAAGAGCTTCGTTGCGTCTTGGACCAGCAACCTCCGTCTCGATCCCTAGTGCGTGTGCTTGTGGGTGGAGCGGTGCATCTCGTACATGGCCTCGTGCGGGTTCTCGCCGGTTGGCTCTTTCTGGCCGAGGTCTTTGCGCTCGGGACCTCCGCCGACGTGCGCGAGCACCTTCTCGGCGTCGCGGTCGTACTTGACGATCACGCTGAGGGTCTCCTCGATCAGCTCTTTGTCCAGGTTTGGCGCGCCGAGCACGACGAGCGAACGCGCCCAATCCAGCGTTTCCCCGATGCTGGGAGATTTGCGGAGGTCGAGCGTCCTTATCTCCTGGATGGTCTCCACCAACTCCCGCGCCAGAGCGTCGCCGACGCCAGGCGCCTTGAGGCGCACGATCTCCAGTTCCACCTCCGGGCTCGGGTAGTCGAGTTGCAGGTGCAGGCAGCGGCGCTTGAGGGCTTCGGAGAGCTCGCGGGTGCGGTTCGAGGTCAGGATCACGACGGGCGGATGCTCCGCCGCGACCGTCCCGATCTCGGGTATCGAAACCTGGTAGTCAGAGAGGAACTCCAGCAGGAACGCCTCGAACTCCTCGTCGGCGCGGTCTATCTCGTCCAGGAGCAGCACCGGCGGCGTCTCCGAGGTTATGGCCTGCAGGATGGGCCGCTCGACCAGGAAGTTCTCGGAGAAGAACACGTCCTCCTGCTCGCGCAGCGTCGCGGCGGCTTCACGCAACCCCTCCGTCGGCCCGAGGACTTCGCCGATCTTCTCCCGCAAGACCTGCGTGTACAGGAGCTGCTTGCCGTACTCCCACTCGTAGAGGGCCTTGGCCTCGTCCAGTCCCTCGTAGCATTGCAGGCGGATGAGCGTCCGGTCTGATGCGCCCGCAAGCGACTTGGCCAGTTCCGTTTTGCCTACGCCGGCGGGACCCTCGATCAGGACCGGCTTGTCCAACTTAGTTGCCAGGAAGACGACTGTCGCCAGGCGCCGGTCGCAGACGTACTGCTGCTCCGCAAGCTTCTCCCTGACCTCTTCGATGCTCTCGAACAAAATGCTCCCTCTCGAAAACTGGCCCTGTCAGATGCAGCGGGAGCGGGCCGCGCGGCCCGCTCCCGTCCCCCTCCGCACTTCGGGAATACTACCCCATGCAGGTTGCCGGGCTAGTTTGGCCCTGGGCGTTCGGCGGCGGCCTGCTGGGTCTTGCGGCCCATCTCCGGTGCGACGCCCCAGATGTTCTGCCGGTAGCCGTTGGTCGTCTTGACGACCATGCCGTCGTACATGCAGTCGCGCAGGACCTCCTTCGCCCCCTCGACCGTGAGATCACGCGGGTTGCCTGGCGTGCACAGGTCGCCCATCATGTGCTCGGCCATCTTCTGCAACTCGTCGTCATCGGATTGGATCGCCGCGTTCGTCTTGCCCTCGTAGTAGCCCTTGCCCATCCTGGTCTTCGGGTACTCGCCGACCTGGCCCCAGTTCTCCGGGCAGCCGCAGTCCTTGACGAGCCGGATGACGGCCTCTATGGCCGCGTCCGCCGCCTGCGGGACGCTCATGCCCCTGGTGTCAATGCCCATCGCCTCTGCGATGTCCGCGTACTTCTCCGGTGCCGCAGGCTGGTTGTACGTCCACACCCTCGGCAGACCGACGCCGTTGTTCAGGCCGTGGTGGATGTCGTAGTAGGCGCAAACCGCGTGCGAGAGCGAGTGCAGGATGCCGAGAAGGCCCGTCGAGAACGCCTGGGCCGCCGTGTACTGCGCCCAGACCATGCCCTCCATCGCCTTGTAGTTGTTCGGGTTGTAGGTCGCCTCGCGCAGGTTCTCCTGGGTCAGCCGGATCGCCGCCAGGGCTATCGGCGTCGTCGAGAGGTGCTGCACGCGCCCGACGTAACACTCCGAAGCGTGGGCCATCGTGTCGAAACCCGTGTAGGCCACGTACTCCGGCGGCTGCGTCATGCACAGCACGGGATCGTTGATCGCCAGCGTCGTGATCGCCGCCCGGTCGAAACCTACCCACTTGTGCGGCGCGTCAGGCGAAGAGAGGTCCGTGATGACGTAAGCCGGCGTCGTCTCCGAGCCCGTGCCGACGGTCGTGTTGATCGCGATGTGCGCCGGGTTGTCCAGCGTCTCCGAAGCGTTCAGCTCCTGGAACTCGTTCACGTTCCTGCCGTCGTGCGCCGCCACGATGCGGGCGCCCTTGGTCGTGTCGTGCGAGGAGCCGCCGCCGATGGAGACGAATCCGTCGCACTCGCTGTCGCTGAACGCCTTGTAGGCGTCCATCACGTTGTAGTCCTTGGGGTTGGACTCCACCTTGTCGTAGACCGTCACCGAGACGCCAGCGTTCTCGAAGTTGGTCTTGCACTCGTCAATAATCCCGGTTCCCCGCAAACCCGAGGTCACAAACAGAACGTGCTTGAGGCCCATCGCCGCCGCCTCGGGACCGGCGTTCTCGTACGCCCCCGCCCCCAGAAGCGACCGCGGCTGCTTGAAGAACTCCTTGATCGGAAACTCGAACATCCTGGAGGTATCCATTAACCTCGCTCCTTTCCCTCTCCGTCGTGCTATGCAAAACCAGCCCGAAAGCTGGATGCAAGGCCCGAAATTCCCTCTTGCAAGCGTTCGTGTCTCTGCCTACCACCCCTTTCCCAAAAACTGTTACTACGATGTAACAGCCTTCCCTCAGCCCGCGCAACCAAACCTGCCTGACAGCATGGCAGGTTCGGTCGAGAGAATGAGCTTTATATCACGATCGCCGTGTCCGGCGCTTGGCGAACGGCGTCCCGCGGGTCTTGATACAACAATGCTTTGATACTACAAATGTCGTCATGAAGCCATTGTCATGGTCCAGTGCGGGGACGCTGTACCACCAGCTTCTGGGGGTTTTGCGGGGTAGGATCGAGTCTGGTGAGATCGGGGTGGGGGACAGGTTGCCGAGCGAGGCGGAGCTGGTTTCGGACTTCGGGGTGAGCCGGACCACGGCATGTCGGGCACTAGACGAGCTGCGGTGGCAGGGGCTGGTGCGCAGGGAGCCTGGGCGGGGGACGTTTCTGGCGAGCCCGCGGCTGCGGTCCAACCTAGCGTATCTGCACAGCTTCACGTAAGAGATCGAACGCTGGGGCTACACGCCGGGGGCACGGTTGGTATCGCGGGAGGAGAGGGTGGCGAACGAGGAGGTCGCGGCGCGGTTGGAGATCGAGGCGGGGGATGAGGTGCTGTTCGTGAGGCGGTTGCGGCTCGCCGACGAACGCCCGATCTTCGTGTGCGACTCATACTTGCCCGTCGGACGGTTTCCCACCCTCAAGGACGCCGACTATGGCGCTATCTCCTTGAGCAGACTCTTCGAGGAAAGGACCGGGCGCGAGATCCAGAACTCCAGGCAGTGAATTGGGGCCGCGACTGCAACGTCAGAAGTGGCGGCCCTGCTCGAGATACCCGCCGGAATCCCCGTGCTGCGCGTACGCCGCATCACCCTCGTCGCGGAGGGCGTCCCGTTCGAACTAGTCGAAGCCTACTTCCACTCGGAGCGCTACCAGCACTACAACGAACTCTCCACCCGACCGGCCGAGATGCCGTGCTGATCGTCAGCGTGCCGCTTCGGCGCTTGCAGCTTGATCCGCCCACGTGACTTGCTGCTCCAGCCCAGGGGACCGATTGGAGAGGCCATTCGAAACACCCGTTGGCGTGGCGCTCGGCAGCCGGTGCTCCGGTATTCGCGTCGGAACGGGTACCGTGGCATCATGGACGTTGGGCAGTGATGGTTAGTACCCGCCGACAGAGCGCGGGTGGAAAGGAGAACTCTATGCCAGCCAGCGTAACCCTCGAGGACGCACGGAGGGTGATCTCCGCCGCCGAGAGCAAGGCTCTAGAGATCGGCCAGCCCATGAACATAGCGGTGGTCGACGTGGGAGGGAACCTCGTCTCTCACGCGCGCATGGACGGGGCGTGGATCGGCAGCATCGACATCTCCATCAACAAGGCCTTCACCTCCCGCGCCTTCGACATTTCCACTAGGGACCTGGCCGGTCCCTCCCAACCCGGCGAGCAGTTCTACGGCATCCACGTCTCCAACGGGGGGCGCATCAGGATCTTCGCGGGGGGTATCCCGCTTAGCGGGGACGGCGACGAGGTGGTAGGAGCCATAGGGGTTAGCGGCGGCTCGGGAGAACAGGACCAGGAGGTGGCGGAAGCCGGGGCCGCGGCTTACTGAAGCTCTAGAGACCCATCAAGGCGGCCACCCCCTTGTACCGGTGTGGCGCACCGGGAGCATGAGTGACGATGGCACGATGCCCTGCGATCATCTCACTGCCGGCGTGCGTCGGCGGTCGTAGCCTCGCTGGCCACACCTTCTCGATCGCGGCGTAATGCAAAAAACTGCCTTGCTGACGAGCGACCGGAGGTCGCAACGCGCTGTGGGGTGCTAGCCCGATTCGCGAGCGGCGGCCAGCGAGGCGACGCGGCCCGAGATAATGGCGCCCATCTCCTCGAGCAAGGCCTCGTCTTCGTGGGTGAAGGCCCCCACGATATCGGAGTCGATGTCGAACTCGCCGACTACCCTCTCTGCGTCCCTTATAAGGACAACCAGCTCGGAGCGGGTGTGGATCGAACAGGCCAGGTAGTTCTCCACCTCGCGCACGTCCTCGACTATCTGGTTGCGGTCCTCCGACACAGCGGTGCCGCAGACGCCCTCCCCTATACCGATGCGTGAGTGATCCGCAGGTGCCGTACGGGGTCCGAGCACGAGCGTGTCCTCGGCCAGCAGATAGATGCCGCTCCAGTCCCACAGCGGACGCGCATCGTGTATCAGCCGCACGACATCTGTCAACACCTTTTCATCGGACGCATCCGATGCCACGAGCGTCTCGACCTCGGATCTCAAATCCTCCCGAAGCCCGGTCTTCTCACTCATAGATGAAAGCCTTCCGTAGCCGAAACGTCATCCACCATGACAACCCCGCCTCGGAACCAAATCCGTGAACATCCCGACAGGGTTTGCTCTACTGATGTCCCGTAACCTGATGCCTATCCTGAGAAGAACCCCGACGTGTCCCACACCAGAATGACGTCGCCGTCGGTGGTGGGGTCCTGCGTCACGCCGACCAGCTTCCAGCTGTGGCGCGCCCCCTCGTTGATTGCCGCCTGCGCCGAGCCGGCCCCCTCAACGTCCAACGACGCGTGCTGCGCATAGTAGCGCTCGGCCTCCGGCCGGTCCGGAGCCTCCCTCTGTCCTTCGGTCACGCCTCTCCTTCTCTCGCTAGATCGCCACACAGGCAAACTACACAGCCATGATGCCACCTGCCGCCACGCGCACCCATAAGAGCCTTCCTGCTTCGGCCCGTTGCCCAGCCATTACTACAACATCACAGTTCTCTGCAACGGGATAAGGCGGAGAATCTACCGTCAAAGTGCACGAAAAAAACGCTCGTGCTAGACTGCCTGCACCTTCCTGCGGAAGGGGAAAAAGGGAGCAATATCGTCGCATAGGGGGAAATGCGGCGGACGTAAATTCGTTGACTATGGCCGGTGTGAGGCCGGTAGAACGTGCCGCTTCGGATGAGTCGTAGGGATGGTGAGCCGGTCGATTCGGGAAAGGAGAGCAGGTTGCGAGAAATACGGGTCAAGGTAAACGGCGACGAGTACGAGCGTGAGGTCGAGCCCAGGATGCTGCTGGTGCATTTTTTGCGCGAGGACTTGAACCTGACGGGGACCATGGTCGGGTGCAACACGTCCAACTGCGGGGCATGCACGGTGCTCATGGGCGGCGAGTCGGTCAAGTCTTGCACCATGTTTGCGGTTCAGGCTGATGGGCGTGAGATCACGACCGTTCAGGGTCTCGCCGAGAATGGAAACTGGCATCCCATGCAGCAGGCGTTTCACGAGACGCACGCGTTGCAGTGCGGGTACTGCACGCCCGGCATGATCATGGCCTCCATAAGCCTCTTGGAGGAGAACCCAGATCCCACGGAGGAGGAGATCAGGGAGGGCCTAGAAGGCAATTATTGCCGCTGCACGGGCTACGAGAACATCGTCAAGGCTGTCCGACTGGCCGCGCAGCACGTGGGGCCCGTCGAAGCGTCTTAGGGAGGGGGTGCAGAGTGACCGAAGCACCAGAGCGCTACGTCGGTGGTGGCGTACCGCGCAAGGAGGATCCGAACCTCGTTACGGGACAGGGCACCTACACCGACAACATCAAGCTGCCGGGGATGCTTCACGTAGCCATCTTGCGTAGTCCCTATGCCCACGCCAGGATCACGCACCTCGACGTGTCGGGTGCTCTGGAACAGCCTGGCGTCGTCGCGGCCTTCACCGGGGAGGATCTGGCTGGCGAGTGGGGCCCGGAAGGCGGCGAGGCCGAGCGGGGAGCGGGTTACGCTCTGATGACCGAGGAGGAAAGGCCTGAGGTGCCGGAGACCGAGGTGATCGAGGAGGACGAGGAGGAGAGCGCTACCGCCGAAACCTTCAGCTTCTGCGTCTGGCCTGTGACCGAGGGCGGCCTGCCCGTGACCGAGGACATGAAGACGCCAAACCACTGGCCCGTGGCCAGAGGCGAGGTCAACTTCATGGGCGACGCGGTGGCGGTGGTGGTCGCAACCGACCGCTACGAGGCTCAGGACGCCCTCGAGTTTATCGAGGTCGACTACGAGCCGCTGGACGTCGTGACCAACATGGAGGCGGCGCTTCAGGAAGACTCGCCGCTGGTGCATGAGGATCTCGGGACCAACGTATGCTACAGCCTGGGCCTGATGAACGGGGATGTAGATGACGCCTTCGACAAGGCGGATGTTACGGTCAAGGAGCGCTACATCCAGCAGCGGCTGATCCCCAACGCCATCGAACCGCGGGCGGCCGTCGCACAAAGGGAGCCAGAGCACGGCGAGTACGTGTTGTACTCGGCGACCCAGATCCCGCACATAGCCAAGTTCGTACTCTCCCTGTCGTGTGGGATACCGGAGCAGCAGCTCAGGGTCGTCGCCCCGGACGTGGGCGGAGGCTTCGGCTCCAAGCTGAACGTGTACGCCGAGGAGGCCATAGCGCTGGCCCTGACCAGAAAGCTTGGTGTGCCCATCAAGTGGGTCGAAGACAGGACGGAGAACTACCATTCGACCATACACGGACGCGGCCAGATCCAGGACATCGAGCTGGCCGCCACGAGCGAGGGCAAGATCCTGGGCATGAAGGTGGATCTCCTGGCCGACATGGGGGCTTACCTGCAGCTTCTCACCCCCGGCATCCCGGTCCTTGGGGCCTTCATGTACCCCGGAGTCTATACCTTCGACGCGTACTCCTGCCAGATCACCGGCGTCTTCACCAACCTGACCCCGACCGACGCCTACCGCGGCGCGGGGCGTCCGGAGGCCGCCTACGCCATAGAGCGCATCATAGACACTCTGGCCCGTGAGCTGAACATGGACCCGGTCGAGGTGCGGCGCAAGAACTTCTACGAGCCGTTCGACGAGCCAACCGACACGCCCGCAGGCATCCAGTACGACTCGCTCAACCTCCAGGCGGCCCTGGATCGGGTGCTGGAGTTGGCGGACTACGAGGGCTTGCGTGCCGAGCAACGGCGCAGGCGCGAGAACAACGACCCCGTGCAGCTCGGCATCGGGTTCTCCACCTACACGGAGATCTGCGGCATAGCCCCCTCGCAGGTCAATGCGCAACTGGGCCTCGGGGGGGCCGGGTGGGAGTACGCCAACGTGCGGTTCCTTCCCACGGGCAAGGTGGAGGTGGTCACCGGCACCTCGCCCCACGGCCAGGGCCACGAGACCTCATGGGCCCAGATAGCCGCGGACGCCCTGGGCCTCACCCCGGCTGACATCGAGGTCCTGCACGGCGACACGGCCGTAGCTCCCCTCGGCCGCGACACCTACGGCTCGCGCAGCCTCGCCGTGGGCGGCATAGCCGTGCACCTGGCGTGTGAGAAGGTCATCGACAAGGCCAAGAAGATAGCAGCCCACATGCTGGAGGCCACCGAGGACGACATGGAGTTTTTCGGGGGCAGATTCAGCGTCAGGGGTTCGCCGGACCAGAACATGACGATCCAGGACGTGTCGACCGCCGCATACATGGCCGATGACCTGCCAGAGGGCATGGAGCCCGGCCTCAACGAGAATACCGTCTACGACCCCCCCAATTTCACCTTCCCCTTCGGGGCGCACATCTGCGTGGTCGAGGTCGACAGCGAGACCGGCAAGGTAGAGATACGAGACTACTACGGAGTAGACGACTGCGGGCCAGTCATCAACCCGGTCATCGTGGACGGCCAGCTGCACGGCGGCCTCGCCCAGGGCATCGCCCAGGCACTCTACGAGAGCGCCGTCTACGACGAGGACGGCACACTGGTCACCGCCTCCATGGTCGATTACATGATCCCCGGCGCTCCGGAACTCCCGAACTATACTCTGGAGCGGACGGTCACCCCCTCCCCGAGCAACCCCCTGGGGGTCAAGGGGGTGGGCGAGGCCGGCACCATAGGCTCCCCCCCGGCGGTCATCAACGCCGTCATCGATGCCCTGGAGCCTATCGGGGTGACGCACATAGACATGCCCGCCTCGCCGATGCGGGTGTGGAAGGCGATCCAGAACGCCCAGGGCCGACAGTCCGGCGACAGGCAGGTCGACGCTTCTCTCGAAGCCAGCGGCGCCGACATCAGGCAGGAGGGGGGTGAGGCGCAATGATACCCATGTCGTTCGACTACGAGGTCGCCGAGTCGGTAGACCACGCGATAGAGCTCCTCGGCCAGCACGGCGACGAGTCCAAGATCATCGCCGGTGGGCACTCCCTGATACCGCTGATGCGCCTCCGCCTCGCGACACCTACGGTCCTCGTCGACGTGGGACGCCTGGACGACCTGAGTTACGTGCGCGACGACGGCGACCACCTCGCCATCGGCGCCCTCACCCGTCACCGCGAGGTCCACTTCAACGAACTGGTCAACGAGCACTGCGGTATCCTGGGCTACACGGCGGGCCTCCTGGGCGACCCCTCGGTCCAGCACCGCGGGACCATCGGCGGTGCGCTAGCCCACGGCGACCCGGCCGGCGACATGCCGAGCGTCATTAGCGCCCTCGAAGGTGAGATCGTGGTCAAGGGGCCGAATGGCGAGCGTACCATACCGGCCCTCGACTTCTTCCAGGATTACCTGATGACCGCCCTGGACGATCAGGAAGTCATCACGGAGGTCCGGGTGCCGAAGCTGGACGAGAACACCGGCTGGGCGTACAAGAAGTTCAGCCGCCGCTCGCAGGACTGGGCCATCGTGGGCGTCGCGGCCGTGGTGGAGAAGAGCAATGGCTCCATCGACTCGGCCCGCATCGGCCTGACCAGCATGGGTTCGACACCGATCAGGGCAAGGGCCGTGGAGGAAGCCCTCGCGGGGGCAAGCACCGATGCGGTCGCCGAGGCCGCCAACGCTGCCGACGAGGGCACGGAGCCGGGATCTGACGACGCGGCTTCGGCCGAGTTCCGGCGCCACCTGGCCAGGGTGTGGACCCGCAGAGCCGTGGAGGAGGCCCTGGACCATTGAACGGAGCGCCCGACGCGCGCCGGGGGGCTTTGCCCCCCGGCGTTTCTTCTGCCCTGGATCTCTCCGGGCGGCTGCGGGAGGGGGATTACCTCGCCGGTGAGGGGCTATCCACCGCGATCTTCCTGGCCCTCAAGCTGGCCCGGCCTTTGTTTCTGGAAGGCGAGGCCGGGGTCGGCAAGACCGAGGTCGCGAAGGTCCTCTCCCAGATTCTCGATACACCCCTGATCCGTCTCCAGTGCTACGAGGGCATTGATGTGAACCAGGCCGTCTACGAGTGGGACTACGCAAGACAACTCCTGCACATCCGCACGGCGGAAGCCCTCGGCATAACCGAGGAGCGGGCGCGTTTTGAGGACGAGCTGTACACGCGGCAGTTTCTGGTCAGCCGGCCACTCTTGCAGGCGCTGGAGCATCACGGGCCGATGCCGCCCGTCCTCCTGATAGACGAGATCGACCGGGCCGACGACGAGTTCGAGGCGTTCCTGCTTGAGATACTCTCCGAGTTCGCAGTCACCATCCCGGAACTCGGGACCATCCGGGCCGCCCGCCCGCCGGTCGCCATCCTGACCTCCAACCGGACCCGCGAGGTTCACGATGCCCTCAAGCGCCGCTGCCTGTACTTCTACATAGACCATCCCGGGCTGGAGCGCGAGGTGGAGATAGTCCGGCTACGGGTGCCGGGTGTGGAGGAGTATCTGGCGCGGCAGGTGGCGCAGGCCGTGCAGAATCTGCGCACCATGGATCTGTACAAACCGCCTGGCATCGCCGAGACCCTGGACTGGACCAAGGCGCTGGTGGCGCTGGGCGTGAAGGAACTGGACGAGGACAACATCGCCGCCACGCTCGGTTCGGTCGTGAAGTACCGGGAAGACCAGCAGCGGACGATGGGCATGGCGCTTAGTTTGCTCACGGGCGGCGGTGGCTGAGACCGCTTCACCGCCGATGCTAGACGTGGCCGTCACCTTCGGGCGTGTGTTGCGGAAGGCCGGGTTGCGGGCGGGGCCGGATCGGGTAGTCGAGTTCGTGCGGGCGGTGGAGGAACTGGACGTGACCCGTCGGGAGGATGTGTACTGGGCCGGAAGGGTCACTCTGTGCTCCCGCCCCGAAGACCTCCAAGTCTACGACCGCGCCTTCCGGCTCTTCTGGGATGGCAAGGAATCCCCACGCACCGTCTCTCCGCCGAAGTTTAGGCTTGCTCTCTCCTTAGCCAGAGGCTCCGCGCAGCCACCCAAGAAGACGGTGAAGAAGGGTGAGAGGGGCGAAGAGGCCGTTCGTCTCCACTACAGTCCAGTGGATATCCTGAGGAAGAAAGACTTCTCGGACTGCACGCCGGAGGAGTTCGCCGAGATGTACCGGATGATGGCTGATCTGAAGCTCTCCGGCGATTTGCGGAAGAGCCGCCGGCTCGGCCCTGCGTCCAGGGGCCGCCGCGACGCCCGCCGCACCCTGCGTACCGCCCTGCGAACCGGAGGCGAACCCATCCGCCAGCGCTACCGCAAAGCCAGGGACAGGCCCCGGCGGGTGGTGCTGCTGTGTGATGTATCAGGTTCAATGGCCTCGTACAGCCGGGCGCTGTTGCGCTTCATGCACGCGGGCGTGGCCACCGGGGACCCAGTCGAGGCGTTCGTCCTCGGGACGCGCCTCACCCGCGTGACCCGCGAGCTCGCGACCCATGATCCGGATCGCGCGCTCGCGGAAGCGTCGCGCGCTGTCGAAGACTGGTCCGGCGGTACCCGCCTCGGGGACACCATAAAGGAGTTCGTGGATCGCTGGGGGCAGCGCGGCATGGCCCGCGGTGCGGTGGTGGTCATACTCTCTGACGGCTGGGACCGGGGGGATGTGACGGTTCTCGCGGAGCAGATGCAGCGCATCCATCGTCTGGCGCACCGCGTGATCTGGGTGAACCCCCTCAAGGCCGCGCCGAACTATCAGCCGCTTGCCCGGGGCATGGCCGCCGCCCTCCCGTACGTGGACGCGTTCCTCTCGGGACATAATTTCGAGTCCCTGGAAGAGCTTGCCCGGGCGATCTCCGGGGCTGCCGGGAACGACCGGTAGAATACGATTGGAACAATGGAAGCCTGTGCATCGCAGCCAACCAGAGACGAAGCACATCAGGGAGAACGCATGATCGAGACCACAAACCTCCAGTTGATACCCTGCGAACCGCTGCACGCGGCCACGATCCTGGAGAACAAGAAGGACCTCGGGCCCATGCTGGGCGTCTCCGTGCCCGACGACTGGCCCGTGTTCCCCGGGGCGATGCCATACGTGTACGAGAAGCTGAAGGCCGATCCATCGTCCGTAGGATGGTGGACATATCTGTTCGTCCATACACGGGATCGCACGCTCGTGGGCGAGGGCGGCTTGAAGGGCAAGCCCGACGCGTCTGGGACGGCGGAGATCGGCTACGCCATAATCCCCGAATACAGGGGGCACGGGCTCGCCACCGAAGCCGCCAGAGGTCTCGCCGGATGGGCATTCTCGCACCCCGAAGTGTCGGCGGTAGTGGCCGAGACGCTACCGGACGGGCACCCCTCGGTCCGGATTCTGGAGAAGCTCGGGATGACGCTCACCGGCGCCACGGATGAGATACTCCGCTGGAGGCTGGATAGGCAAGATTACGAAAGCGAAGGAGGTACACGTTGAACCCTGTGGTGGACAAGGTGGCGAGCTGGCGCGAGGAAGGCAAACAGGCGGCCCTGACTACAGTGGTGAAGGTGGAGCGTTCTGGACCGCTGGGCCCGGGAACTTCGATGGCCGTCAGCGAGAACGGACAGGTGGTCGGATCCGTGAGCGGCGGATGCGTGGAGCCCGCCGTGTTCGAGGAGGCGATGTCCGCCATCGAAAGCGGGGAGCCGAAGTACCTCACCTACGGCATCTCCGACGACGAGGCGTTCGAGGTGGGCCTGACGTGCGGCGGTATCATCCACATCTTCGTCGAGAGGGTGGATTGGTAGCCGTGGGCGAGCTTCTCAGGCGCTGGCACACCGCCCTCGCCGAGCAGTCACCGGTCGCTATCGCCACGGTCATCGAGGGTCCGGGGCTGGGCAACAAGTTGCTGGTCTCGCCGGAAGACCACGTCGGAACGGCGGGCAACGAAGAGCTGGATAAGGCCGTGATCGAGGCGGCGCGCGGCCTGCTCGAAGGCGGCAGGACAGAGACGCGCCACTTCGGCCCGCGCGGGCAACGCCGCATGGAGGACGTGGCGGTCTTCGTGCAGTCCTTCGCCCCGCCGCCGAGGATGTACGTTTTCGGGGCCATAGATTTCGCCAGCGCGGTCGCCCGTATCGGCAAGTTTATGGGCTACAGGGTCATCGTGTGCGACGCCAGGCCAGTCTTCGCCACGCGCGAGCGGTTCCCGAGCGCGGACGAGGTCGTGGTCGAGTGGCCCGACACGTTCCTGAAGACGGCGGAGGTGGACAAACGGTCCGTGATCTGCGTTCTCACCCACGACCCGAAGTTCGACGTGCCGGTGCTGGTCGAGGCCCTGAAGACCCCGGCGGGCTACATCGGCGCGATGGGGAGCCGCAGGACCCACGACAACCGTACCGCGCGGCTGAAGGAAGAAGGCATTACCGACGAGGAACTCGCGCGCATCTCAAGCCCCATTGGGCTGGACATCGGGTCGAGGACGCCAGAGGAGACGGCGGTGGCGATAGCAGGGGAGATCATCGCTCTCAGGACCGGACACTCGGGTGGACAGCTGGCAGGGAAGAGCGGGCCGATCCACACCCCGGAGTGGAGGGAGACGGCGCCTACGGAGGGTTGAGCTTTCCGGCTCTGGTATACTGCCGCTCGTATCAAATGTGGTCTGGAGAAGGCCCGACGACACGCGACTCTTTGGGGAAAGGGGACGGCGTTGCAGGTACCGGCGCGGTTCGATTACGAGGTGGCGGCCTCGGTCGATGAGGCCATAGAACTTCTGGAGCGTCACGGGCCGGAGGCCCGGCTTCTGGCGGGAGGGCACAGCCTGATCCCAATGATGAAGCTCCGTCTGGCCTTTCCAGAGACGCTCATAGACATCCACGAACTGGACGGCGAACTACGCTACATTCGGGAAGAAGAGGGCGCGCTGGAGATAGGCGCCCTCGCCCGGCACCAGGACGTTCTCGACTCCGAAGCCGTCAGGGAAAGGTACCCGATCCTCCACGATGCCGAGACCATGATCGCCGACCCCCTCGTCCGAAACATGGGCACCGTCGGCGGGTCACTGGCCCACGGGGACCCGGCCGAAGACCTGCCTGCGGCGTTCATGGCCCTCGGATGCGAGGTCATGGTGCGTGGCCCGGGTGGCGAGCGGACCATACCCATAGACGAACTACAAATCGGCCCCTTCGAGACGATCCTCGGCCCGGCCGAGATCATCGTGGGCACCCGCATCCTCCGCGCGTACATGGGAAGCGCATACACCAAGGTCAAACGCCGTACCGGAGATTACGCCTCGGCGGCCATCGGCGTCGCCCTGAACATCGGTGACGGCGAGATAAGAGACGCCGGAATCGGGATGTGCGCCGTCGGCGGCCAGACGCTCCGCGCCCGCGGTGCGGAGGAGGTTCTAGAGGGACAGCGACCGGATGCGGAGCTATACAAACGCGCCGGTGAGCGGGCTGCGGAGGAGAGCGAGCCGATGGAGGATGCCCGCGGCCCGGTCGAGTACAAGCGGGATCTCGTGAAGGTCCTTGTCGTGCGGGCGCTGGAGAAGGCTGTGGAGCGGGCGGGAGGTGATGCGTAGTGCGCATAAGCGTGAACGTCAACGGGCAGCCACGTGAGGCAGATGTCGAGCCGCGGCTGCTTCTGGTCCACTTCGCCAGGGACGTGCTCGGGCTGACGGGGACGCACTGGGCGTGCGATACGTCCAACTGCGGGGCGTGTACGGTGTGGCTGGATGGAGATCCCGTCAAGTCATGCACTGTGCTGGCCGTGCGGGCCAACGGCCACGAGGTCACGACCATCGAGGGGATCTGGTCCGGCACGGAACTGACGCCGATGCAGGAGGGCTTCCACAGGGAGCACGGCTTGCAGTGCGGTTTCTGTACTCCGGGTATGATCCTGACCGCCACGGCTTTCCTGGAGAAGAATCCGAACCCGACGGAGGCGGAGATCCGGGAGGCGATCTCCGGCAATCTCTGCCGCTGCACGGGCTACGAGAATATCATCAAGGCCGTCCAGTGGGCCGCGAGCAGCAGGGAAGGGGTGAGCGCGTAATGGAGACCGCCCCCAGGCACACCATGGGCGATAGGATGCCCCGCAAGGAAGACGGGCGCTTCGTCCGGGGCAAGGGAAACTACGTGGACGACGTTCAACTACCGGGGATGCTCCACTCTGCGATCCTGCGCAGCCCCTTCGCCCACGCGAAGATAAACAACATAGACACCTCCGCTGCCCTGGAACTCGAAGGGGTACACGCGGTCATCACGGGCGCGGACCTCGACGCGCAGGGCCTCGCCTGGATGCCGACCCTAGCAGGTGACACCCAGGCCGTGCTAGCCACCGACAAGGTTCGTTTTCAGGGTCAGGAGGTCGCCTTCGTCGTCGCCGACGATAAATACGTGGCCCAGGATGCCCTGGAACTTATAGACGTGGACTACGAGCCGCTTGATGTGATCGTGGACTCCCGCAAGTCGCTCGACGAGAACGCCCCGATCATCCGCGATGACAAAGAAGGCAAGACAGACAACCGCATCTTCTTCTGGGACGCTGGAGATAGAGAGGCGACCCAACGCGCTTTCGATCAAGCCGAAGTGACCGTCAGCCAGGACATGTTCTACCCGCGCTGTCACCCGGCGCCGATGGAGACGTGCGGGGCGGTTGCCGACTACGACGTTTCCACCGGCAAGATGACCATCCACATGACCTCGCAGGCGCCGCACGCCCACAGAACACTGTTTGCGATAGTCAGCGGGTTGCCGGAACACCAGATCCGAATTATCTCGCCCGACATCGGCGGCGGTTTTGGGAACAAAGTCCCGATCTACCCAGGCTACGTCTGCGCCACCGTCGCGTCCTTGATAATCGGTCGTCCCGTGAAGTGGATGGAGAGCCGCTCGGATAACCTGATGAGCAGCTCCTTCGCCCGCGACTACCGCATGACCGGCGAGATCGCCGCGACCGAAGATGGTGAAATTCTCGGCGTCCGCTCAACTATCCTGGCCGACCATGGCGCCTTCGATGCCCATGCCCAGCCTGGCGAGCAGTACCCGACCGGTTTCTTCCCGATCTTCACGAGCTGCTACGACGTGCCCGCAGCCTACGCCGAAGCCACCGGCGTCTACTCCAACAAAGCTCCCGGCGGCATCGCCTACCGCTGCTCGTTCCGGGTGACAGAGGCCATCTACCTGGTGGAACGCACGATGGACGTGCTGGCCGACGAGCTGGGCATGGACCCGGTCGAGCTGCGGCGCAAGAACTTCGTCAAGAAGGAGCAGATGCCGTACGTCTCGGTCATGGGCTGGGAGTACGATGGCGGCGACTACGACGCCGCGCTGGACGAAGCACTCCGGATCGCGGGCTACGAGGAGCTTCTCGAAGAGCAGCGGAAGGCCCGTGCAGAGGGCCGCATCATGGGCATAGGTTTCTCGACGTTCACGGAGATCGTGGGCGCCGGACCCGGCAAGAAGTGCCACATCGCCGGAATAGAGATGTTCGACTCGGCTGAGTTGCGGCTGCATCCAACGGGCAAAGCAATCCTCAAGCTCGGCGTCAAGTCGCAGGGGCAGGGGCATGAGACGACGTTCGCGCAGATTGTGGCCGGAGAGCTTGGCATCCCGGCCGAGAACGTGGAGGTGCGCGAGGGCGACACGGACAACACGCCGTTCGGACTCGGGACGTACGCGAGCCGCTCGACGCCTGTGTGCGGGGCGGCGACGGCCATCGTTTCACGCAAGATAAGAGAGAAGGGAAAGAAGATCGCCGCGCACATGCTGGAGGCGTCGGTGGACGACATCGAATGGACGGGCGGGCGCTTCCAGGTTAAAGGTTCGCCAGACCAGGGCGTAACGATGGAGGAGGTCTCCTTCGCCGCCTACACCAACGTCCCCGAAGGTGAAGAAGCTGGCCTCGAAGGCGTCACCTACTATGACCCGCCGGAGATGACGTACCCGTTCGGGGCGTACATCTGCGTGGTGGAGATAGACCGGGGCACCGGGCAGGTCGAGGTGAAGCGGTTCATCGCGGTGGACGACTGCGGCGTCCGCATCAACCCGATGATCGTCGAGGGCCAGATGCACGGCGGCCTCGCCTCCGGGATCGGGACAGCGCTCATGGAGGTCATCGACTTCGACGAGGACGGCAACCACATGAACAGCAGCTTCATGGACTACCTGATGCTCACCTCGATGGAGGCCCCGAACTACGAGCTTGGCGAGACGGTGACGCCATCGACGCACCACCCGCTCGGCGCCCGCGGCGTCGCTGAATCCCCGACCGTCGGGTCTCCGCCCGCCGTGGTCAACGCCGTGGTGGACGCGCTCTCGCCATACGGAGTCAGGCACCTGGACATGCCGCTGACGCCGGCCAAAGTGTGGGCGGCCCTGCGGGAGAACGGGGTGGAGTCCTGAAAGAGCCAGGCCCGAATACTCCTGGCGGCAGGGCGGGCTCGTTGCGGAGGGCCGCCGAGCTTGCGAATGCTGGCCGTCCCTTCGCATCCATCACGGTCGTCAGGACGGAGCCCGCGACATCGGCCAGCGTGGGGAACCGGGCCATCGTGTTCCCCGATGGGACAATGGAAGGATGGGTCGGCGGCGGATGCATAGGGCCGACGACCCGCGGGGAAGGGCTCGCTGCCATCGAGGATGGAGAGCCCCGGCTAGTGAGGATCTCACCGGACGACGCAGCGGGCCAGCCCAACGTCCGCCTGGCCCGCATGACCTGCGCCAGCGAGGGTACGGTGGATCTCTACGTCGAGCCGTTCCTGCCGCGCCCCACCCTCGTGGCCGCCGGAAACTCGCCGGTGGTGGACGCCCTGTCCGCCATAGCTCCGCCTCTCGGTTTCAGATTTGTGAAGATGGGAGATGGGTCGGGTCTGGGCTCCGAAACGGTTCCATATCCCAGGGACACCTGGATGGCCGTCGCGACCTTCGGCGAGTTCGACGAGGAGGCCGTTGAAGCCGGGCTGAAGCTGGGGCTTCCGTACGTCGGGCTCGTCGCCAGCGCGAGGCGGGCGGGGAGCGTGTTGTCTGACCTGCGGGCGCGGGGATACGGGGAAGAGGCTTTGAAAGTGGTGCGATCTCCGGCCGGGCTCCCGATAGGCGCGAACGGGCAGGCGGAGATCTCACTCTCCATCGTGGCCGAGATCGTCTCTTTGCGGGCGGTACGCCGTCCGGAGCCAGCCGCCACACCCGAAAGAGCCACCGACCCCGTCTGCGGTATGACCGTCGAGGTGGCAACGGCCCGGCACACCAGCGAGCATGACAAGAAGACCTACTATTTCTGCTGTCCGGGATGCAAGCGCCAGTTCGACCGGGAGCCGGGAAAGTACGTTACGAGAGCCTCCGCCTGATGGGCGGTATCACCGGCGTGGTGCTCGGGGCCGGTAGGTCCAGCCGGTTCGGAGGGCCCAAGCAACTCCTGCCCTTTGGAGATACCACGCTGCTGGGACAGGTGGTCCGCAACGCCAACGCCTCCAGCCTAGACCAGGTCGTGGTGGTGCTGGGAAGAGCCTCGGAAGAGCTGCGAAACTCGGTGGAATTCGGGTGGGTGAAGGCCGTGGATAACACGGCCTACGGTACGGGGTGCGCGTCCTCGCTACTCGCCGGGATGGATGCCGCAGGGGAAGGCTGCGAAGCCCTCGTATTGCTCCTCGGCGACCAGCCGGGAGTGAGGACGGAGTTCATAGACCGCGCGCTCTCCGAATGGCGGCGGGGGCGACCTTGGGCCTCGGTGACATCCTACCGGGGAGAACTGGGTCACCCGTTCATCTTCGCCAGGGAGGCTTTCGATGAGTTGCGTGGTCTGCACGGGGATAAGGCCGTCTGGAAGCTCATCGAAGCGTATCCTGGGCGTATTTCGCGGATCGAGGTGGATGCGGAACTACCGCCGGATGTGGATACTCCCGAAGATTACGGACTGGCCCTGGCCCACTGGCAAAACACCGTTGCGTAGCTGGGTATCGGCGGTTCTGCTCGCCGCCGGCGCGGGGAGCAGGTTCGGCGGCGGTAAGCTCCTCGCGCCGTACCGGGGGCGCCCGCTGATAGAGATGGTGCTATCCGAACTGCGCGAAGCCCCGGTGGATGAGATAATCGCGGTGGTAGGGGACGAGAACTCGGACGAAGGGGAAAGGCTGCGCTGCGTATGTTCGCTCTACGGAGCCCGCATCGCCGGAAACCCGGAGTGGAAAGAGGGTATCTCGACATCGGTGAAGCGAGGTCTTTCGGCGTGCGTGCCGGACGCACGGGCGGCGGTAGTCGTGCTCGGGGACCAACCATTCGTCGGTGCAGGGGCCGTTGCCCGATTGATCCGGGCCTTCGAGGACGGGGCCGAACTGGCCGCCGCCACCTACGGCGGGAAGCTGCGCAACCCGGTGCTCTTCTCCCGCGGCGTGTGGCCGATTTTGGAAGAGGAGCTCTCGGGAGACGAAGGGGCGAGGAGGTTTTTGGGTAGGTATATGGACATGGTGACGGAGGTGCCGTGCGATGACGTAGCCGACCCCGCCGACGTGGACACCGTGGAGGATCTGCGCAGCCTGGAGGCACGCAGCACGGGCGAGCAGGACGAGCCAGAAGGAGGCTAGGCGATGAAGCTGGAGAACGAGTTTACAGTCAACACCTCGATAGACGAAGCATGGAAGACGATGAACGACCTGGAGCGGGTGACGCCCTGTCTTCCGGGAGCGCAGCTCACGGCCGAGGTCGGGAACGAATACGAGGGCACGATGACCGTCAAGATGGGTCCTGTTACCCAGAAGTACAACGGGACCGTCAAGATCCAGGAAGCCGACGAGGGTGCGCACCGGGCTGTGATCCGGGCCGACGGCAAGGACGCCCGCGGGCAGGGAACGGCCTCGGCCACCATCACCTCCACCCTGAACGACGACGGCAACGGCAGCGTCCACGTGCACGTCGAGACGGACATGCAGCTCACGGGCAGGGTAGCCCAGTTCGGGCGTGGCATGCACAAAGAGGTCGCCAGCAAGATCATGGGCCGCTTCGCCGACTGCCTGGAGCGGGAACTCTTCTAGAGAGGGACGCCATGAAGATAGAGAACGAGTTCACGGTGGAGGCCCCGGTCGAGCAGGCGTGGGAGACCCTGCTCGATCTCGAGAGGATCACACCCTGCCTCCCTGGCGCCGTCCTCCAGGAAGAATCCGGCGACGAGTACAAAGGCACCATGACCATCCGCCTCGGTCCCGTGACCCAGAAATACAACGGCACGGTGAGCTTCGGGGAGACTGACGAGGAGGATCGCCGCGCGGTCCTCAAGGCCGACGGCAAGGACGCCCGCGGACAGGGAACGGCGTCGGCCACCATCACGTCCACGCTAAGTGAGGAAGATGGCGGCACCAAGGTACACGTCGAGACGGACATGCACCTCACGGGGAGGGCCGCCCAGTTCGGACGCGGCGTCCAGCAGGAAGTGGCGACCAAACTCATCAACCAGTTCGCTGAGTGCCTGGAGAAGGAGATCATGGGCGAGAACGACAAGAAAGAACAGGTGCAAGCTGCTGAGACTGAGCCAGAGGAACCCACCGCCGAAGCCGAAGAAACCGAAGAGGCCGTGAGCGCAAACGGTTCCGGGGCAGAGGAATCAGAAGGAGAAGAGGAGAAGCCGAAGCGCAGGATCATCCAGCAGGATCACGAGGTTGAACCGTTGGATCTGGGCGAGGCCAGCCGCGAGGCCGTCCTGAAGCGCGTTATCCCCCTGGCGGCCGGTATCGGCGTGCTCATCGTCGTAGTCTGGATTCTCCGCCGCAAGACGTAAGCAACCGGAGCACCAAATCCTCACACGGCCCTGCCCGGAGAACCGGCGGGGTCGTACTTTTGCGAGAGGGTCAGCGCTCCCGAAGACATTCCACGGTTCAGACACTGGTAACCAGGAAAGTGCCGGGGAATCGGGCGGCTTTGCTGCGAAATTGTGCGGCGGAATACCTTCGTGCGCAAGTTCACTGGCACTGGTCTGGTGGCTGATAATGTCATGGTTTGTAAGGTTGAAAGTAAGAAAAGGAGAAGTTTTGGCGCAAAGAGTGCAAGAGAGCGTGGAAGTCCAGGCTCCGCTTCAGGATGTCTTTAGCTACTGGTCGAACTTCGAGAACTTCCCGAAGTTCATGAGCAACATAGAAGACGTTCGGATGACGGGCCAGAATACCAGCCACTGGCAGGTCAAGGGACCGTTGGGCAAGAGCGTGGAGTTCGACGCGAAGACGACGGAGATGGACCCTTCGCGCGGCATCGGCTGGAATACGGTAGATGGCGAGGTCATGACGAGCGGCGAGGTGCGCTTCGAGGAATTGCTTCCTGACCGGACCCGCGTCGAAGTGACTATGAATTACGCTGATCCTCCCGGTGGCAAGATCGGTGAGGTTGTGGCGAGCGTACTCTCCGATCCCGAGAAGAGCACGCGGGAAGACCTGCAGAACTTCGTGGGTATCGTCGAGCGCGGCGAGCTTGGCGGCTCCGAAGGCCAAACCCCGAGCCAGTAAACAGGCAAAAAGCAGAATTTCGAGAGGCGTGGCGGAACACCCGTCGCGCCTTTCTCGTGCCATTTGGAGCTGGTTCTCTGGCGGGGATCAGGCCACCATAAGATAATGCTTGCATGGAAGACGCCACCGGGCGCGTCCGGCGCATCTACGACCGGGAAGCCGCCAACTACGACAGAGGGATGGAGTTTTTCGAGTGGCTACTCTTCGGCGGGGGCCGCGAGTGGGTATGTTCCCGGGCCCACGACGAAGTGCTTGAGGTGGCGTGCGGGACGGGTCGGAACCTTTCTTTCTATGCAACGGTGGTGCGCCTCACGGGCATCGAATTGAGCCCCGAAATGCTAAACATCGCCCAGGAACGCGCCGGCAGGATGGGCATGGATGTGGACCTGCGTCTCGGAGACGCCCATCATCTGGATTTCCCTGATTCCAGCTTCGACACGGTGGTCTTCACCCTCGCGCTCTGCACCATCCCCGACCCAATCCTGGCCGTGGCCGAGGCCCGCCGGGTTCTCCGTCCCGGCGGGCAACTCCTGCTCCTGGAGCACGTCCGCAGCCCGCTTCTCCCGGTACGAATGCTCCAACGGGTGCTCGAACCGCTCTCGACCCGCTTTCAGGCCGACCACCTGACGCGCGAGCCGTTGGACTACGTGCTCGAGCACGTCTTCGAGGTAGAAGCTATCGAACGTTCCAAGCTTGGCATCGTAGAGCGAATCTCAGCCCGCAAGCCGGAATAGAGCCGGGCTCGTCAGTGTCCATGGTGCTGGTGGACCACGGCGTGGCCTTTGCCGCGGGCGATCAGGTAGCGGTTCACCGGGAACGCCGCCACGAAGGCGACTGCCAGCGCGAACACCAGGCTTCCCCAGAAGAGGATATCTCCCAGACCAGCGTGCATCGCGCCCGGGATGACGAGCATAACCAGGTTGTCTACGATCTCCATGATCGCAATGGAGAACGTATCCGAGGCGAACGCCAGCGGCACTACCGCCGAGAGTGCCATCCCCGAACGCAGGAGCGGGAGGGAGGTCAGCGAGTACCCGAAGAAGAAGGCCAGCACGATCGCCAGCACGATGGTGGCGAAGTTGCTCCACCCTAGTGACGTCCCGATCATCATCCCGAGCACCTCGCCGATGGCGCACCCCGTCAGGCAGTGCGCCGTCGCGCTGAACGCCGTCCTGTTCAACGAAGGTTCCTTTGACGCCATGACTACTCCTTTCGGAATTTGGTGGCTTCCGAAACTTGCTTCGGAATCCGTTCACTAGCCCTGCGGGTGCCATTCCTCCCGCCAGGACTGCATCTGTTCGATCTCGCGCCTCTGGGCGGAGATGATGTCATTCGCGAGGGCCTGGATATCCGGATTGCCGCTCTTTTCGGAGGCGCTTTGGGCCATCTCGATGGCCGACTGATGGTGCGGAATCATGGCGTCAATGAACGCCTTGTCGAACGGCTTCTGGTCCGTGAGCCTAGCCGGATCCATCATCATGCCCATGCCCTTCATTTGCTTCTGGCTCATCTGCATGGGTATGCGGGAGGTGCCAAATTCACGCTTCTTGATGGATTTCAGTTCCTCTATCTCGGCCCGCTGGTTGGGGATGATGTTCCTGGAGAGCGTGATGATTTTATCGTGTTGAGCGTTCTTTAGCGCCACCCTAGCCATCGCCACCGCGCCCTGATGGTGAACGACCATATCGTCTATAAACGTCCTGTCGGAGTACTCGCCGCCGTGGCCGGACATACCGGAGCCCATGTTGTCGTGGTCCATGCCCTTCATGCTGCCGGATTTGCTGCCGTTTTCAGTATGTTTGTGGCCTTTGTGCTTCATCTCTTTGTGATCCATGCCCTTCATGCCCTCGCCTGAGCCGCCGGATCCCGCGGAGCCTCCGCAAGAGGCAAGAATCAGTGCGGTCGCGAGTAGCAACGCAGCCAGGGCGAACCCGCCGTACTTCTTCATGCTCGTTCCTTTCTCTGGGGTCGAATGCGTGCTTCGGTTCCAGAGGAGATCAGAGCCGGAGTACCTGAAGAGAAGGTAGAGTTGGTCCCCGCGGAGGATGGAGCCGGACAGGACCAATGTGAATTTCAGGAACAGCGGGTAGCAGGCCTGATGCCGTACCCCAGCCCCTGACGCCGCGCAGCAGCCAGAACGCCATCCCCAGGAGAACTGTGACCAGGACTGCGTTATACGCTGCGCCCCCCGCGACGTGTCCGGTTTCGTGATAGCTGGTCTGGTGTCCATCGCAACTTCCGCCTGTATCGCCCATCTGCATGTACGCGGGCATGTTGATGCCGTGAGATTCGGATGCGGGCATGGAAGCCTCGTGCGCGGCCCCGAACAGCCCGTGGCAGGCGAGGAACGCCAGCACCAGGATGATGGCCGGGAGCCTGCCGGGTGTCATCTGGAGCGGGATGCTGGTGCTCCGGTCAGGACGCTACCATATAACCTGCGGACTCTACCGCGCGTTCGAGGTCTTCGGGCTTCACCCGCGATTCGTCGTAGGAGATACCGACGACGCCCTTCTCGAAATCCGCGTTCGAGCGCTCGACGCCTTCGATGGCGTTCAGAGAGCCTTCCACGGCAGCTTTGCAGTGGGCGCAACTCATGTCGGGCACTTTCAGGTTCGTTTCGGTCACGTTCCCTCCTCTAGACTTTCAGGAATCGTTCGACGGCGGCCATTAGCTCTTCGATCTTCTCATCGGCATCGCTGCCACCGTGTTCGATGGACTCGCGCACGCAGTGCTGGACGTGATCTTTGAGGACGAGCGAGCCCACCTTCTCCAGGGCGGAGACCACGCTGGAGATCTGGGTGAGCACGTCCACGCAGTACGCCTCTTCGTCCACCATGCGCTTCACGCCCCGCACCTGACCTTCGATGCGGTTTAGGCGATGCCTTAGCTTCTCCTTGTCCCCGGCCTCGATGTAGCCGTGGGCAGTCTGCTGTATCTGCTCCTCCACTAACGGATCTCCTTCCTGCGCAACCTGAGCGCGTTCCCGACGACCGTCACCGACGAGAGAGCCATCGCCGCCGCCGCGAGCACCGGGTTCAGGAACCCGTACTCGCCGAGGAACGGACGCAGAACCTCCGGCACCGTGCCGCCCGCGAAGATGGGATACAGGATGCCGGCGGCCACCGGTATCAGGGCGACGTTGTACGCGAAGGCCCAGAACAGGTTCTGTTTAATGTTCCGCACTGTAGCCTTCGACAGCTCCACCGCCCGCGCCACGCCGCGCACGTCGCCGCTTATGAGCGTCAGGTCCGACGCTTCCATCGCCACGTCCGCGCCGGTGCCGATGGCGATGCCGACATCCGCCATTGCCAGCGCCGGGGCGTCGTTTATCCCGTCCCCGACCATGCCGACGACCCTGCCTTCGGCCTGCAACCGTTCGATCTCCGCCGCCTTGTCCTCGGGGCGCACCTCCGCGATCACACGGTCTATGCCCAGCTCCCCGGCGACGGCCTCGGCGGTGCGGCGGTTATCGCCCGTGATCATGGCCACCTCGAATCCCATCCGGTGCAGTCGCCCGACCGCCTCGTGGCTCTCCTCTCTGATCGTGTCAGATACAGCCACAAGCCCCGCCGGTTCTCCGTCCACCGCGACGAACATCGGCGTCTTGCCGGCCTGCGCGAGATTCCCGGCCCGCGGCGCGAGACTGTCTTCCTCCACGCCGGACTCCGCCAGGAAGCGGCCCGTGCCGACGAGGATGGCATGTCCGTCCACCCGCGCCTCGACGCCACTTCCGCCGACCGCATGGAAACCTTCCGCTTCCGGGAGATCCGGACCACGACCTTTCGCGCCCCGGACGATGGCTTCGCCCAGCGGATGCTCGGAGCCGTGCTCGGCGGCGGCCACGAGCCGAAGGAGGTCTCCTTCGGAGAGGCCGTTCGTGGCGACCACGTCCGTAAGTTCAGGTTCGCCCCACGTCAACGTGCCAGTCTTGTCGAGGACGATGGTGGTGAGACGGTGGGCAGCTTCGAGGGCTTCGCCGCCTTTTATGAGGATGCCGGATTCTGCGCCCTTGCTGGTGCCGACCATGATCGAAGTCGGCGTCGCCAGCCCCATCGCGCACGGGCACGCAATGATGAGCACGGCCACAAAGTTGAGCAGCGCGAACGTAAACGCCGGCTCCGGCCCGAAGACGAGCCACAAGAGGAAGGTGACGAGCGCGACGGCCATGACCACGGGTACGAAGACGCCGCTGATCCTGTCGGCCAGCCGCTGAATTGGGGCTTTGGAGCCCTGCGCCTCCTCGACCATCGCTATGATCCGGGCCAACGCCGTATCTCTGCCGACCCTTGTTGCCTCGAACTTGAAGGAGCCCGTGGCGTTGATGGTGCTCCCGATCACCTCGTCGCCAGCACGCTTGTCCACGGGGATCGACTCGCCGGAGATTATGGCCTCATCTACAGCCGACTCACCGGAGACGACCACGCCGTCCACCGGCACTTTCTCGCCCGGCCGGACGACCAAAACGTCCCCGACCTCGACATCCTCCACGGGCATGTCTACTTCAGCGCCGTCCCGCAGCACGCGGGCTGTCCCAGCACCAAGTTCAGCGAGTTGCTCGATGGCATCGCTGGCGCGGCTGCGGGCACGGGCCTCCATGAAACGTCCAAGCAGTATGAGCGTGATGATGAGCGCGGACGTGTCGAAGTAGACGCCGGGGGCCTCGTTCGCGGCGTCCGCGAAGAGTCCTGGCGCGAGCGCTGCCACCGCACTGTAAAGATAGGCGGCGCTCGTCCCGACCACGACCAGGGTGTTCATGTCGGCCCCGCCGTGCTTGAGGGCGCCCCATGCTCCCCGATAGAAACGGCGGCCGGCCCAGAACTGAACCGGCGTCGCCAGGACAAGCAGACAGAGATTCAACCAGATTACGGGTACGGGGACCATGAAGCCGAGCATGTGCGGCAGGCTTCCGCCCACGATCAGGGCCGTAAGCACGGCCGACAGCAGGAGATCCCACCTCAGCCCAACGTGCTCCCGCTCCCGCGTGTCCTCGGAAGCCCCGTGCTCACCGGATAAAGCCACGCCATACCCCGCGCCTTCCACGGCCCGCTTGAAATCCTTCGTGGCCGCACTCCCGGAGACGTACTCGACGGTGGCCTTCTCCGTGGCGAGGTTGACGTTGACGTTCAGCGCGCCAGGCACGCTTCCGAGCGCTTTCTCGATCCGGGCCACGCAACTCGTGCACGTCATCCCAGTTACGCTGAAGGTGGCCTTGCGCGTCTCGACACCGTATCCGGCATCCCTGACGGTCTCCGTGAGATTTCCAGCCTTTGTGGAGGTTGGATCGTACTCGACAGCCGCCTTCTCCGCCGCGAAGTTCACGTTCGCAGACGCGACGCCATCTACACTAGCAAGTGATTTCTCCACCCGCCGCGCGCACGCCGCGCAGCTCATACCGGTGATCGGAAGGTCGATCCGCTCGAACTCGATATCCGCCAATGCGCCCGCCTCCACTAGCCTGCGAACGCGATATTAACATACCCCCCTACCCTATACAAGAAAGTTGCATTCCGGTGTGTACGGGCAGGGTTTCTTCCGGGGTTATCTCTTGCGGTCGTCTTTAAGGATGTCGAAGATTTCGCCTATGAGGGCTTCACGTTTGTCCGGGGGCAGGTCGCGGGGGTGGATGGTCTGTTTGTCTGACTGGAGGTTGCGCAGGGTTGCTTCTTCGGAGAGATACTGGTCTATGAGGCGGACGATGGCGTCAACCTTCTCGCGGGGTAGGCCGTCGCCGCCGCGGGTCAGTCTGCTCCACATGTGGGGTGTGCGCTCCTTCTTCCGGTGGCGGTGTCGCGCAGATTATACCCGGCGGTCTGGAGCGTGGAATGGGTTAGGCTTCGGTCACGACTCTTCTGCGGAAAGACTTTTCGCTGGAAGGGAAGAACCCGTCCGATTCCTTCCAGAGGTAGGTGGTTATGCGGAAGTCCTGTTCACCTATGCCTACCAGGTTAAAGCTGGAGGCGCGGCCGGGGCGCAGGCGGTTAGAGATCGTACCGGCGGTGGAGATCACGGGGCCGGGTTCCGTCTCTTCGACCGTGTGGATCGCCTCCTGGTGGTCGTGGCCGCAGAGGATCAACTCCGCCCCGAGACCGGTGAAGGCCTGGAGAGCCTGTCTCGTGTTGGCGAGGCCGTGGCGGCGTGAGAGCTCTCCCCGCACGGGGTTGTGGTGGATCATGACGATACGTGCAGCATCCGGCGCGGCGCGGGAGAAGATTTGCTTGACCCGCTCGATGTCCCGGTGGCGGACGTGGCCGATCACCCCGAGATCCTTGAGTCGGGTCGTGAGGGAGCCACGGGTTATGCCGTGGGCCGTGTTCAGCCCCGCTATCACTGCGCCAGGCACTTCGAGCGAAGGCGTGAGGTCCTGGGATATATGCCGGGCGTAGCGGGAGTACTTGAAGTCGCGAGCCCTTCGCTGCAACAGGCCGGTTATGTCCAGGTTGCGCACCACGGCCCCGAGCCACCGGATGTCGTGGTTGCCGGGGACGACGATATAGGGTGCAGTGGTTTGAATCATGTCGAGGTACGCCCGCGCTTGGGCGAACTCGGCGTGCGTGCATCGCTGGGTCAGGTCGCCGGAGACGGCCACCGCATCGGGCTGGATGTCAGCGATAAACATTTTCAAGGACTCCAGGCGTTCGGAGACCGCAGAGCGTCCGAAATGGAGATCCGAAATGTGCAGTACCGTGGTCACAGAGATGGATTTTACTCGAAATGCGTGGGTCCGGTAGTCCTCCCGAACCCCTACAACCGGGACAGAAATTCTTCCAGGGCGTCGTTGAACTGCCCTGCCTGTTCCAGGTTCGAGAGGTGTCCCGCGCCCGCGAGGGTGACGTGGTTGGCATCCGGTATCTCCCGGGCCATGGTCCGCATGACCTCGGGGGTGGAGACGGCGTCATCTTTGCCGCCGATTACGAGGGTTGGGATCTGGATCTCCCTTAAAAGCGGGGTCGAGTCCGGGCGGTCACGCATGGCCCCGAGGGCTGCGACGACGCCATCGGGGGAACACTCCAGGATCATGGCCTTCACCTGTTCCACGATCTCCGGCTCGTTCCTCCGCGTCTCGTCGGCGAGGAGCCTGGGCATCATCGTCTCTATCAAGACTTCGACTCCTTCCCGGGAGACGCGATGGGCCATCTCCTTGCGGCCCTCGCGCATCTCTTCGGAGTCCTGATCCGGACGCGTGTTGGCGAGAACGAGGCCGGATACCCGCTCGGGAAAGAGCCGGAGACACGCGAAGGCGACGTAGCCGCCCATGGAGAGACCACCCAGCACCACACGCTCCAGGCCCAGCCGGTCGAGCAGGTCGCGGACTCCTTCGGCGTAGTATCTGACGTCGGGCTGGGCCGGCGTCTGCGGCGAACGGCCGAAGCCCGGATAGTCCGGCGTCACGACCCGGCGTTCTCTGGCCAGAACCTCCGCCTGCGGCTCCCACATCCGGCTGTTCAGGGGGAAGGCGTGCAGCAGGACAACGGGCTCCTTCTGACCTTCTCCCTGTTCCCGGTAGGCCATCGGCCCGTTGGTGGTCCTGTACTCTGCCATCTCTGCTGCTCCTCTCCTCCCGGCTTCTCCGCCTGCGCCACATATACCCAGCCAGACACGTTGGCAATTATCCGGCCCGTTCCCGATGTGCTACGGTGAACCTTGATACCCATGATCGTACTGCGCAGCAAGAGCGAGATAGGGGCGATGCGACTGGCGGGGGACCTCGTTGCCCGGGCCCTCGGCATGATCCAACCACACGTCCGTCCCGGGGTAAGGCTCAGGGAGTTGGATCGCCTGGTCGAGAAGTTCATCGTCTCCGAGGGCGCCACCACGGTCTACAAGGGCTACCAGCCGAACCCATCCGTGCCGCCGTTCCCGGCCACCATCTGCACGGCGGTGAACGAGGAAATCGTCCACGGCATCCCAGGACGCAGGCGGCTGCGCGAGGGAGATGTCGTCGGCATAGACATCGGGGCTGTTTTGAACGGCTGGGTCGGCGATACCTGCTACACGTTCCCCGTCGGAGGGATCTCCCCGGAGGCCGGAAGGTTGCTCGACGTGGCCAGGAGAAGCCTCGAAGCGGCTGTGTCAGAAGTGCGTCCAGGAAACCGGTTCGGAGACGTCGGGGCCGCCATTCAGGGGATGGCCGAGGACCACGGGTATGGCGTCGTGCGGGAGCTCGGCGGGCACGGCGTCGGGCGCGAACTGCACGAGGAACCGCACATAAACCACTTCGGGCAGCGTGGGCACGGCATGCGCCTGCGCGAGGGTATGACGTTCACCATAGAGCCGATGATCAACGCGGGCTCGCCCGGTATCAGGATGATGAAAGACGGCTGGACCATAGTCACAGAAGACGGAAAGCTCTCCGCCCAATACGAGCACTCAGTCGCCGTAACCCCGGATGGGTGCGAGATCCTGACGCCCTGGCACAGGTACGTGCGCGAGGATGCCGCATAGCAGCGGACCCCGGAGGTAGGATATGTGGCGGGACATAGGCAGCAGGCTTGAAGGTTCGCTAGTCGTGTTGGAGCCGCTGAGGGCGGAGTACGAGGAAGGACTCTTCGAGGCGGCGCAGGATGCGAGCATCTGGCGCTGGATGCCGGCTAACCCGGCCGGAGACCGCGAAGCGTTCGGCGCACTGTTCAGGAGCGCGCTTTCCGCATCGGAGGCTGGCACGGAGGCCGCTTTCGCCACGCTCGATGCGGAGACCGGCTCGCCCATAGGCAGCACCCGGTATCTGGCGCTACGGCCAGAGCACCGGGGGCTGGAGATCGGCTGGACCTGGATCTCACCCTCCCGGTGGAGGACTGGCGCAAACGTCGAGGCGAAGCTACTCATGCTGAAACACGCCTTCGAGCAGCTGGGGTGTATGCGCGTCGAGTTCAAGACGGACGCGCGCAACGAGCGGTCGAGAGGGGCGATCTCTGCGCTCCCCGCAAAGTTCGAGGGGATTTTCCGCAAGCACATGATCCTGCCCGGCGGAGACACGCGGGACTCCGCCTACTACAGCATCACCGACGATGAGTGGCCGGACGTGAAGGAGAACCTCCGGCGGCGGCTCGCATCTCACGAGGAGGCGCGATGAGCGAAACAGCAAAGACCGGAGGATACCGGGTGACGGTCGCCGACGCCATGAAACATCTGCCGGGACCTGATGGAGAGCGGTTCGCGCAGGCGCTCGGGCACGGCACGATGGAGGTCGAGGTCTACGCGCCGCGCGGCCACGACCCGCAGACGCCCCACACCCGCGACGAGCTCTACGTCGTGGTCGAGGGCTCGGGCGAGTTCGTGAACGGGCCAGGGCGTCATCCCTTCGGGCCTGGTGACGTATTGTTCGTGCCGGCTGGCGTCGAGCATCGCTTCGAGGAGTTCACGGATGACCTCGTGGTGTGGGTGATCTTCTACGGGCCAGAGGGAGGCGAAGCATGACCTTGCGGCTGCACGACTATCTGCCGTCGGGCAACGGATACAAGGTCCGGCTGCTTCTCTCGCAGCTCGGCGTTCCGTTCGAGCGGATCGAATACGACATCCAGAAGGGCGAGACGCGCACGCCCGGGTTCCTGGATGGGATCAACGCGAACGGGCGTGTCCCCGTGCTGGAGACAGACGAAGGCGAATTCCTGCCGGAGTCAAACGCCATCATGTTCTACCTGGCAGAAGGAACCCCGTTCTTCCCTACTAAAGACAGGCTCGAACGTGCCCGCGTCCTTCAATGGCTTTTCTTCGAGCAATACAGCCACGAGCCGAACATCGCCGTGGCGCGTGCCATGCTCCACGTCTTCGACCTGGAGATGACTGACGAACGCCGGGCCGCGCTGGAGCAGAAACAGAAGCTCGGCTACGACGCCCTCGGTGTGATGGAAGAACATCTGGAGGACAGGGAATACTTCGTCGATGAGCGGTACACGATAGCCGACATCGCCCTGTACGCGTACACGCACGTCGCGGACGAAGGCGGCTTCGATCTCTCGGGTTATCCGGCGGTGCGCGCCTGGATCGAACGCGTGGCCTCCCAGCCAAACCACGTCCCGATCACGCAGGGATGAAGAACGCGTGAGCCTGGAGATGCGCCCCGAGTGCGAACGTTGCGAGATCGAACTCGCCGAAGACGGTCCCGCCTTCATTTGCAGCCACGAATGCACCTTCTGCGAACGTTGCTCAGCGGAGTTGCAACACGTCTCCCCGCCCAAGCGGCGGCAAACTTGTGAAGCGTCCCCGGCGGAAGAAGTGAACATCACGAAATAGGGAGCTTGCGGCCTTGCACAAAAATTACAAGCGGCTACAGGATGCAGGGGTTTGTTCAGACCTGAACCACTACATCTACAGTCCATCCCCGACTTTTTGTGCAAAGCCGGAGCTTGCCATGAACGAAGACAAGCGGGCGGAGCATCCGTTCCACATGTACGAGGCGATCCGGGCCCAGCCCGAAGCGTTCACCCGTGTCGTTGGGCAAAACGAACCCGCAGTGGACGAGTTTGCGGACCTGATCTCTGGCTGCGAGCGTCTGTTCATCATCGGGATCGGAACCTCCTTCCATGCGGCCCGCGTCGGAGAACACTTGATGCGGGTGTACGGTGGCGGGCCGGACTTGCGTGTGATGCACTCCTTCGACTTCGCGCTGTACGGGCCGCCGCTTGGGCGGGGGGATTGCGTCGTTGCTGTGAGCCATCGCGGGAGCAAGCGGTACACGGCTACCGCGCTCGCCCGCGCCCGCGAGGCCGGATGCCGCACGGCGCTCATAATGGGTGAAGGCGGGACCGGAACGGGCTCGGCAGACGCCGCGTTCGTCACGGTGGCGCAGGAGAAGTCGTCCGCCCACACCGTGAGCTACGCGGGATCAGTCGCCGTGCTGGCGCTGCTTGCCCGGAGCATCGGCCGCCACCGGACCGGCGGGGATACGATGCCCGAGGGATTGCTCCGGGAGGAGATCCCGGCTGCGTTGCAGAGCGCGCTCGGGACAGAGGGTGAAGCGGCATCTCTCGCCTGCGGGCATGTGGGGCGGCGTAGAATCTGGGTTGCCGGTGGCGGCCCGTCTGCGGTGACGGCCGAGGAGACCGCGCTAAAGATCAAGGAGACCTCCTACCTCCAGGCCGAAGGCATGTCCGCCGAGACCCTGATGCACGGGCCTTTCCAGTGCGTGGAGGACACAGACCTTTTCGTGCTCACCGCGCCTTCCGGGGCGGCCAGGGAGCGCACGCTGGAGGTCGCGGAGTTGGCCGGAGAGATCGGCGCTCCGTGCGTGATCGTCTCCGACGTCGAGACGGGGCTTCCACGGAATGCGGCCTCGGTACTGGTGCCGCCAGTGCCTGAGCCATTCACGCCGCTCACCTGTCTCGTGGCGCTCCAGCTCTTCACCTACCATCTTGCCCTGGTCCGAGGAACCAATCCTGACTCGTTCCGGGCTGAAGACCCGAGGTTCGTGCGGGCCGATGTTTCGGGGCGGCTGTAGGATAGACTCACGCGGTCGTGCGACTGATCTACACGCTCATGCTCGTTGGGATAACGGCCGTCTGGGGCTGGACGTTCGTGGTGGTGCAGGACGCCATCGCCATCTACGGTGTGCTGCCGTTTCTGGCCGCGCGCTTCGTCCTGGCGGCAGCCGCGATCGCGCCTTTCTCCATCCCGAAGCTCACGCGCCGGACGCTCGTGATTGGGGGTGGAATCGGGGTGGTTCTCGCGGCGGGCTACCTGTTCCAGACGCTGGGTCTCCTCTTCACCACGCCGACCAACTCCGGCCTCATAACCGGCCTCTTCGTGGTGTTCGCGCCTCTGGCCGACAGAGTTTTCTTCGGGGCCAGCTTCTCGCGGCAGGTGCTCGTGGCGGTCGTGCTGAGCCTTGTCGGGATGGTGCTTCTGACCGGCGGTGGCCCAGAGGGGATCAACCCCGGCGACCTGCTCACGCTCCTGTGCGCGATGGCGCTGGGGCTGCACATCGCACTGCTCTCCCGCTACGCCGCAGACTACGACGCCGTCGGCCTGGCTTTCGCCCAGCTACTCGCGATGTCGGTGCTTTTTATCGTGTGCTGGCCGGTCTTCGATCCGATTGAACTGCCGCCGCGGGGGGTCTGGATCTCGCTTCTCATCACCGGGCTTCTGGCCTCGGCCGGGGCTTTCTGGGTGCAGACGTTTGTGCAGCAGCGCATACCGGCGGCCAGAACTGCGATCATCTTGACCATGGAGCCTGTCTTCGCCGCGTTCTTCGGGTACTGGCTCGCGGGCGACAGGCTCGTTGCGGTGCAGATCACGGGCGCAGTCCTGATCCTCTCCGCCCTCGTCGTCGGAGAAGTCCTGCCGCTGCTGCGTCGGCGCAAGTAGCTGGTCCGTTTAACGTGCGTTTAATCCCGAACTTACGGCCCTGAAACCTATCTAGAAAGATACATTGCTATGCTCGCCCTGGCACTCAAGCTAGCCGCCGGAGGGTAAACGTGAGTATCTATGGTAACTGGGAGCAGCAGCGCGTGGAAGCAGTCTCGCGCATGGGGGAGATGGATCGGCGCACGTTCGTCAAGCTCGGAGGGACGAGCGCGGCGGCCCTGATCTTCGGCTACGGCCCGTTTACCGAGAGCGTGTGGTCGCCGAAAACCCGCACATCAAGTTCTTCAACGGCCAGCGCGGCTACGTCCGCTGCACCCTGACGCCAGAGCAATGGCGGGCGGACTACAGGGTGCTGCCCTTTGTAAAGCAGCCGGGTGCACCGATCTACACCCGGGCTTCGTTCGTAGTCGAGGCCGGAAATCCGGGTCTGCAACAGGCGAACGCCAACACAGTTCAGGGCACCAGGATCTCCGCTACGGCTATCGAATCCGACACGGAGAGGGTTGGGGCCCAGGAAAGGGCAGCGGCGAGAGGCAGCCGCCGCTAGAAGGCAAACGTCTTTCCGGGTCTCCCTTACCGCCCCAGGCGAAAAAGGCATGCCGTCCGGGGCGATTCTATTGGCTCCTGGACCACCCCGCCGTATATGCGAGGCAGATCATAACCGCGTTGATGGCCGTGAAGGAGATGCCGAACACGTAGATGAGGGCGAGGATGTGCATCTCATCCACCAGCGAGACTGAATCGGGGGAGCCGAGCACGTTGTTGCTGGCCTGCATTTGACTATGGTGGCGAACAGGGCGCCGACGAGCACGGTCCTGCGCCCGCTGAAGACTGGCGGCGATTCGGAAATCATCAGGAATGAGGCTCCACATCCAGTAGTCGATTCCGAACGACTGTCCTGCAGTGTGGAAGTCGCGCAGCGAGGACAAGCCTCATCAGCAGGAGTACCGGCGTGTATCGTGGGGAGAAGCGGGAGATCACGCGCGTTCTTCGCCCGGGGAGCGTGGCCAGGCTCGCGGATCAGGCACCATTGCGTGCATGGACGCCAAGAAAGCATGCCGCCGCCCGGGATGAACGCGCCACGCGGGCTTACCCGGGTTGTAAACTGAGAACTACCGCGAAACCCGAGAGAGAGGGATTCATGGCCCGCACGATAGAAATTCCGGAGTACGAGGTACAGGCTGGTGTTCGGGTGGACCCTGGGCGGACTGCCCTGATCGTCGGCGACATGCAGAACGACTTCGTGAAGGAGGGCGGCACGCTCGTCGTGCCCACCGCGGAGGACACCCTGTCAGCGATACGGAGGCTGCTGGACCTGGCGCGGGAGTCGGGTATGAGGGTGGTGTTCACGCAGGACACCCACAATAAAGGCGACCCGGAGTGGGAGATCTGGGGCGAACACTGCCGCGAGGGAAGCTGGGGCTGGCAGGTGGTGGACGAATTAACCCCGCGCGAGGATGAAGCATCCGTCCGCAAGCCCCGCTACGATGCTTTCTACGGGACACAACTGGAACACCTGCTACGCCTGTGGGATGTGGATACGCTCATCATCTGCGGCACGGTCGCCAACATCTGCGTCTACTACACAGCCTCCGGTGCCGCCATGAGGTGGTTCAACGTCATAGTCCCCAGAGACTGCATCTCCAGTTTCAACAACTTCGACATGGAAGCGTCCCTGAGCCAGATAGCCACGCTGCTCGGAGAGGTAGTGAACAGCGCGGATATCGAGATAGGGGAGCCGGAGACAGCCCAAATATACCGGAGCAAGCTGGAAGAGGCCGCTACACGCGAACGGGGTAGAAGTTAGCAAAGCCCTGCGCCGATCCCGCTTCTGTTAGCGAGCATAAGCCGAAAACATAGAATACTCAGGCTCGAAATCCGGCGTTCGTCGCAAGGAGGGAGCAGCCGATTTCGAAACCCGACTCTACCGCAGGCGGCAACACGGTGTAGAGGTGCGTGGGCCGCTTCATGCAGTGGAGGGCCGTAGCGGTCCGCTACTAGAGCGGATTGCATAGTAGATGGACCGCGTGGCATCATGCGCGCATGAACGCCTACTCCGAAGACCTCAGGAAGAAGATCGTAGATGCACTTCGCCGGGGTGCCACCAAGACCGAAGCGGCC
>Ga0081539_10000291_pt1 | contig 113769 bp, 91 predicted proteins | sample TabmetS4T2R2_FD_71023 | JGI IMG/M metagenome (GOLD analysis project Ga0081539, IMG submission 71023) | Tabebuia heterophylla rhizosphere microbial communities from the University of Puerto Rico - S4T2R2 | ecosystem: Host-associated > Plants > Roots > Rhizosphere ... | reverse complement strand
AGACGGTCGATACGGAGATAACTCTCGGCGGGGGGGTTCGGCCCGATCGCAATCGCTTCGTCCGCCATCCGCACGTGCAGCGCGGTGCGATCGCATTCGGAGTAGACGGCCACCGAGCGGAGCCCGGCATCGCGACACGCCCGGATGACCCGGACCGCGATCTCACCCCGGTTGGCAATCAGGATCTTGCGCAAACAAGCGATTCTACCGCTGGCGAACAGCCAAAGGCTCTCTCCTTGGCTGGCCGGCGGTGCCTGTTCGCCGCGCTTCGCGCGGCTGGCTACACGGCGTCCGACGTGCGGGCTGCTATTTGGGCTTTGCGGATACCTGATTGGAATTGGTACTTTCCAGGTTCGTGGTCCCGTTGTACGCCCTGACGACGTAGTACGAGGTTGCTCCACGTGCCGCGGTCGTATCGGAATACGAGGTCGGGAGCGGGGGGCCGTTCAAAGTGGCGATCAGGCTGTAAGGACCGCCAGCCGTCGAGGATCGGTAAACTCTGATCTGCGTGACACCGGAGCTTGTCGACGCCACCCACGTCAGATTCACCTTGGCCTTCGATGCCGTGGCCTTCAGGTTCGTTGGCGGCGCGGGGGCGGTCGCTGGCGCCAACGGTGTCGCGCTCGCCTGCGTCGAGTCCGCGCTCTCGCCGCACGAGTTCAGCGCCGAGACCACGTAGTAGTACGTCGTTCCGTTCGTCACCGCATTGTCGTTGTATGACGTCCCCGACACTGCCGGGGGGATGGTGGTATACGGACCACCATTCACGGTCGCGCGCTTCACGTTATAGGCGGTGGCACCGCTGCTCGATGACCACAAGAGCGACACCTGCCCGTTCCCTGGAGTGGCCGTCAGTCCGGCCGGTTTCGTCGGCAGGACGCATCCCGGCCCGGCACTGATCCTCGACAGCCACGTTCCCCAGTTCGCGCCTCCTTCGGCGCGCATGTACTCCGCCGCCACCCAGACACTTGCGCCACCATCGAACGGGTCGACGGCGATGCCCGAGTAATCGCCCCATCGCGGTGATACTCCGTATGCGGAGGGGTCGTACGCGCCACCACCGCTGTGAATCAGCATCGGAGTCTGCAGCATTCCGGCCGCGTCGTTGATGCTGTGGCCGCTGACGTACACGGACGCGAATTCGGCGCTCGAGGACCTGTTGAACACCGTCACCATGTTGCCGCCAGCGTCCACCGTGACCGCCGGATAGTAGTAATAGGTCGATGGCTCACCGAACGTGATCTCCTGCGCAATGGCGTGCGTCGGTCCGCTGACCTGGACCTGCACGTAATGGAGGCACGCGCGTGGTGCGCTGTCTCCCGCCGGTGTGCACCCCGTCGTGCTTGTCCCCCACAAGAATCCGTTACGGTACACGAGATTCAACAGGCGGGCGTCGTTGGTCACGATCTCGACCGAGCTGCCGGGCTGCGGCGCGTCCGGTGGAATCACGACCTGCGCCGCCATCGTCAGGCTCTGGGTCGTCACCGTCACTCCCGACCCGACGCCGGGCACACCTGTGATCGACCAGGTTTGCAGGGTCGAGGTGGCACCGTCTCCCGGGATCGCCGCGAGATACAGCGTGGTGGTTGACGAGAGTGAGTTCGCCACCTGGATGGTGTCGACCGCCTGCGGCGGTCCGAAGAACGTCGTTCGCGGGGCGCTCGAACCGGCAAGCAGGTCGGCCTTGTTCACCACCAGGAACTCGGAGCCAACGAATTGTTCGGCGAAGGTGAAGGAGTTGCCGGTCAGCGCGAGCTTGTCGGCATTGACACCGAGCGATGGAAAATCCGGAAATGTCCCATTGGTGAACGTCGACGCGTAGAGTTTGTACGTTCCGGTTGGATCCGCGGTCGTCGAAACGGCGAGTCGCCAGTCAGCCTGGTTGAACAGCGATTCGAGCGTGACGATCGACGCGAACCAGCGGTTGGACGCCGGGTCGTAAATCACTCGAGGATCGGACACCACATCGGTCAACGTCGTGAAGAAGCCGACGCCGAAGAACTCACCGAGATCGACGTCTTTCACCATCACCGGCGGTGATGCGCGATTCCAGATCCGGAGCCGTCCATTGGTCGCCTCGACGACGTGATTCGGGCCGGCGGCGACCTGGGTGTCAGGTGGGATGGCTCCGACCTCTGCGAACTGCACGCCATCGAAGCCCGCATCACCCACGACGACCTGCGGAGTTGACGTGGTCCCCGAGACAGTGGGACCGGCCAGCAACGTGCCGTCCTTGTCCACTTCTTCCTCGCCCTCGCGTCTCGAGTGCGGGCGGCGATGCGGCAACGACTTGTACGCACCCGGCGGGATGTTTGAGGCAAGGTCCGACAAGGTGACGTCCTTGTAATGGCGCATGAACGGGCCATTCGATTTATCGCGTTCCGCGTCCAGCATCGCCGCGAAGGGCACCAGAAAGATTCCAATCGCGATGAGAAGGAGCGTGCGCGTTCTTCGGGTCATCGGAAGCCTCCTGGGTCGTCGGGGACGACATTATGGCCCAGGTGACATCCCTTCGGGGCGGGAGGCTGAGTGCGGGATATTCGATGCCTCTTCGCGAATCCTTGTCGCGCGCGTGTTACTTCCTCAGAAGCGATAGCCGAACGTGATCGAGAACGTGCGGTCGGTGCCGCGCTGGCCGGCGGGAGGCGAGTTGTCGTAATCGAGCTCGAGTTGCGTCGTCGCGACGAAGTTCGCGAGCAGACCAAGGCGCACGCCATTGATCGTCTTCACGAACAGGCGACCTTGTCCCGGCGTCTCGAAGAAGCCGTCATGCTTGTGGAACAGTTGCAGGCGGCGGGGTCCCACCAGAAACACGTCGAGTTGCATCGACTCGCGTGCGGCGCTGTAGTGGTCATCGGTCGAGACGCTGAGATCCTCGTTCACCCACCCCATACCAACGTCAGCGCGCAGCTGCATGCGCCGGCTGTCGAGCGCCTGGAAGCCGACGCCAACACCAACGGCGGTGCGCAGCTCGAGGTCGCGGAAACGGTCGTTCGTCAGGATCGTGTTGCCGTTGACGAACACACGTCGTGTGAGGAACCGATCGTATTTCGCGGTCACCGCCCAGTTCTCCGACGTCTCGATTCCGCGATCCTTGGAGCGATTGAGCGACACGGTGGCGAGGTAGCGGTTCTCGCGATGGCGGAGCGCGCCTTCCGCGTCGACGTGCAACGAATGCTGATCGGTATTGCCCGATGAGGTGAGGAAGCCCGCGTTGGCGATGCCATCGAAGACGAACGGCCGCTGCGGTCGGACCAGCGTCACGATGTCCGGCAGCTCGACACTCCGCCCATCCCCGAGCGCCACGCGTCCCTCTTCGTCAGGGCGGATCCCGCTGATCGTCGTTGGCCCTTCTGTTCGTGTCGTGACGCGAATTGCGTCATCCACGGTGACGAGTACGACTTGCCCCCACGGAATGTTCAGGTCGGTTCCGACGGACATCCGAAAGATCAGCGTGCCCGCAGAGAGGTTAATGAGGCGGCCCGAGACGTGGTCGCCGTTTTCGAGGTACACGTCATCGGCCCGTGCGATACTGGCGCCGGCAAGAACGGCCGTCCATAAAAGAGCGGTCACCCTGACCGCCATCGATCTGCTCATCACGATTTTCTTGAGTTGGGGGACTGGCTGCCGGCAAGTGCAAACATCCGGCCGGACTGGCCCGGCCACGCGCGGTCGACGCTGCCGTCGCGGCGCCCGAGTCCGCGACAGCGATCACAGCGGGATGTTCCCGTGCTTTTTCGGCGGGTTCTTGTCGCGCTTCGTTTCCAGCGCGGAGAGCGCGCGAATCAGCTTGGCGCGCGTCTGGCGCGGGCGGATCACTTCGTCGATGAAGCCACGCTCGGCGGCGATGTAGGGATTCGCGAACTTCTCGCGATACTCCGCGATCTTCGCCGCGCGTGCGGCGGCGACGTCGCCGGCGGCATCGAGCTCACGCTTGTAGAGGATGTTGACGGCGCCCTCGGCGCCCATCACCGCAATCTCCGCGCTCGGCCACGCGAAGTTCGCATCGCCGCGAATGTGCTTGCTCGACATCACGCAGTAGGCCCCGCCATACGCCTTGCGCGTAATCACCGTCAGCTTCGGAACGGTCGCTTCGGCAAACGCGAACAGCAGCTTGGCGCCGTGGCGGATGATGCCGCCGTACTCCTGCACGGTTCCCGGGAGAAAGCCGGGAACATCCTCGAACGTCACCAGCGGAATGTTGAACGCGTCGCAGAAGCGCACGAAGCGCGCCCCCTTCCCTGACGCGTCGATATCGAGCGTGCCCGCGAGCATCGCGGGCTGATTGGCGACGACCCCCACCGGCCGGCCGGCAAGCCGCGCGAATCCCACGACGAGATTTTTCGCGTAGTGCTGATGGACCTCCAGCACGTAGCCGTCGTCGACGACGGCGCGGATCACGTCGAGCATGTCGTACGGCTGATTCGGCGCGACCGGAACGATCGTCTCGAGCGCGTCGTCTTCGCGGTCCACCGCATCGGTCGACGCGAGACGCGGCGGATCGTCCAGATTGTTGCCGGGCAGAAAGGACAGCAGCTCGCGAATCAGCAGCAGGCAGTCCCGATCGGTGTCGACGGCGAAGTGCGCGACACCGCTGCGCTCGTTGTGCGTCATCGCCCCGCCGAGCTCTTCCTTCGTCACCTGCTCGTGCGTGACGGTGCGGATCACGTCCGGCCCGGTCACGAACATGTAGCTCGTACCCTTGACCATGATCGTGAAGTCGGTGATCGCCGGGGAATAGACGGCGCCTCCGGCACACGGGCCCATGATGGCGGAGATCTGCGGCACCACGCCCGACGCGAGCGTGTTGCGCAGGAAGATGTCGGCGTAGCCGGCGAGCGACAGAACACCTTCCTGGATGCGCGCGCCGCCCGAGTCGTTGAGGCCCACGACCGGTGCGCCCATCTTCATCGCCAGATCCATGATCTTGACGATCTTCGCGGCGTTGGTTTCCGAGAGCGATCCGCCGAAGACGGTGAAGTCCTGCGCGAAGCCGTAGGTGAGACGGCCGTTGACGAGTCCGTGCCCGGCAATCACGCCATCGCCAGGCACCAGCTGATCGCCCATGCCGAAGTCGCGGCAGCGATGCGTGACGAACTTGTCGATCTCCTCGAACGTGCCCGGGTCGAACAGAAGATCGATCCGTTCACGCGCGGTGAGCTTGCCCGCCTCGCGCTGACGACGGAGCCGCTCCTCGCCACCACCCGCTTCGGCGCGCCGCTCGAGCGAGTCGAGATACGAAGCGGGGTCCTTCGTCACACGCGCGCCGCCTGCGCCTTCTCCCAGTCCTTCAGGAATCGCTCGAGCCCGATGTCGGTGAGCGGATGCTTGAACGCCTGCTCGATCACGGCGGGCGGACAGGTCACCACGTCGGCGCCCATGCGCGCCGCTTCGACGATGTGGATGGGATGGCGGACGCTGGCCACGAGCACTTCGGTCGGGAACTCGAAGTTGTCGAAGATGTCGACGATCTCGCGCACGACGTGCATGCCGGAGTTGGCAATGTCGTCGAGCCTGCCGACGAATGGACTGACATAGGCGGCGCCCGCTTTCGCCGCCAGCCACGCCTGCGTCGCGGAGAAGATCAGCGTGACGTTGACGCGCTTGCCTTCCTGCGTCAGCGCTTTGCAGGCTTTGACGCCGTCTTTCGTGAACGGCACCTTGACGACGATGTGCTCGTCGATTGACGCCAGGTCGCGGCCTTCGCGCAGCATGCCCGCCGTATCGGTGGCGACCACTTCCGCGCTGACCGGACCTCTGACCGTCTGGCAGATCTGCTTCAGGATCTGCCGGTAGTCGCCCCCTTCCTTCGCCATCAACGACGGGTTCGTCGTCACGCCGTCGAGGATGCCGATGTCGGCGAGCGCCTGGATGTCTTTCAGATTACCGGTGTCAACAAAGAGCTTCATAGGTTCTTACCTCGCCGTTTCCTCTACCCTGATCGATTCCACGCTCACGTTCGGCAGCGGCACGCGGTCGTCGAGGGCCAGCACCGCGTAGACGTAACGCGTGCCCGGCTTCACGTCGCGATCCGTGTAGCGCGCGTCGGGAATCGGTGAATCGGTGAGCGGCTGCAGTGTCGCACTGCCCGCTTCACCGCGCAAGACGAGATAGCCGCCGAAATCGAGCTCCGGACTCGGCTCCCAGATCAGACTGATCGTTCCCTCTCCGGCGACAGCGGTCACGTTGGCCGGCGCCGCCGGTGGAAAGATGTCGATCGGGGTCACACACTGCTCCGGCGCGGACTCGCCTTCGATCAGCTGACTGGTCGTGCCACGCACGGCGCGGACCATGTAGCACTGCGTCCGATCGAATGCCGCCGGATCGGCAAACGTCAGCGTCGTCAGCGGCATCGGGTTGAGCGGCGCGGGGCGCGGCGCGGTCCACGTGGACGCGGCGGTGCGATCTGGCAGTGCCAGCGGGTCGGGGGATTGGATGCGATAGACGTTGTATCGCGTCGGCCCGGCCGGCACGTCGCTCGCAACTGCCACGGGCGGCTGAGACGAAGAGACTTCATCGAAGGGCGCGCCTTCGGTCGGGATCGTCCGATCGAGGATGAACCCGAGCAGTCCACCGGATGGATCCCAGTCCACGGTGACCGTGTCGGCGGTGTAGTTCACGCGCAGGCCGTCGGGTGGAGGGGGCAGCACCGTCAGCGGCAGGTCGGCCACCCCTCCTTGAGGGCTGGACCGCGCCCGGTCGCTGAACGCGATCGCCATGTAGAAGCGGCGGGGCATCGGCGGGCCGGCGGGAACAATCGGACGAGCCGTCGTCGCAACGGGAGCCGGGGCCGCCTGACGACGACCCTTGAGTACCGGCGCCGGAGGAGGAGGCAGCGGGACGAGCTGCTCGGGCGCCAGGACGTCACGGATCGTGACCTCCGATCCCTGACGTGCCCCCGACGCCAGTTCGGCCGGTGATGGCGGCGGCTCTCCCGGCCGTTGCGCGGGCGCAATCGGAATCACCGCGAGACGCTCGGCCTGGGCGAGGAACAGTCCCCGCGCCGGCGGCGTCGTGCCGGTGAACCCGTAGACATCGATGCGCGAGAGATCGGCCGGCATCGAGGTATCGACGTTCTGGATGGGGACCGTGAGCTTGACGTAGACGTCGGAGCCGACGCGCTCGGCGCTGATCTTGTCGACGGCCGCTGGGATGTGCACGAAGGGCGCGAGCGGCGGGCCTTTTTTTCCGCATGCGCTCACGCTCACGGCGCACACGATCATGAGCGCCGCTGTCAACTCCCAATTCGCAACTTCCAACTCCCAACTCCCAACTCCCAAACCGTGTTGTCCCGCGCGCCGGGCGTTGTTTGGAGGTTGGAGATTGGGAGTTGGGAGTTGACGAGAGTCCATCTATTGGGAGCTTACCGCAGGCTGCGAATCGCGGTCGCGCGGGTCGGCCGGCAGCACCTCGACAGGGCCGCGGCGGGCGACGTCGGGTGATTTGAAGCGCCGCACGTCGATGCCGTAGCCGCGCACCTTGTAGTTGAGGATGCGCTCGGTGGTGTCGAGCAGACGCGCGGCCTTGGCCCGGTTGCCGCGCGTGGTCTTGAGCGCGTCCTGAATGAGGTCGCGCTCGTACGCTGCGACCGCGTCCTTCAGCGACACGCGAGTCACGGTTCCCGAGGAGTCGGCCGTCTGCAGTGTCGGCGGCAGGTGGTGCCCGTGGATGACCGCGCCGTCGCACACGAGCACGGCGCGCTCGAGCGCGTTCTCCAGCTCGCGCACGTTGCCCGGCCAGTGATACGCCATCAACATGTCGATCGCCGGCGTGGAGATCCGCTTGATGACCTTGCCGTGCTCGCGCGAGAACTTTTCGAGGAAGTGATCGGCGAGCAGCAACAGGTCTGCCTTCCGGTCGCGCAGCGGCGGGACAAAGATCGTGAACACGTTCAGGCGATAGTAGAGGTCCTCGCGGAAGCTGCCCTCCTGGATCGCCTTCTCCATGTCCTTGTTCGTCGCCGCAATCAGGCGGACGTTCACCTTGACGGTGTCGGTGCCGCCGAGCCGCTCGAACTCGCGCTCCTGCAGCACACGCAGCAGCTTGACCTGCGTGCCGAGATTGATGTCCCCGATCTCGTCGAGGAACAGCGTGCCGCCTTCCGCCATCTCGAAACGGCCCTTCTTGCGGGCGTGGGCGCCGGTGAACGCGCCCTTCTCGTAGCCGAAGAGCTCTGACTCGATCAGCGTATCGGGGAGCGCGGCGCAGCTCACCTTGACGAACGGCTTCTTGGCGCGCAGCGAATTGTAGTGAATCGCATGCGCGATCAGCTCCTTGCCCGTCCCTGACTCACCGCGAATGAGCACCGTGGTGTTGGTCTGTGCCACCTGCGCGACCTGCTCGTACATCTGCCGCGTCGGGCCGCTGGTCCCGATGATGTTGGAGAAGTCGTAGCGCTCGCGCAGCTCCTGCCGCAGGTGCGTGTTCTCGTCGAGCAGCCGGCGCCGTTCGTCTTCGACGCTCCGCTGCACGTTGAGCGCCTGCGCGATCATCGAGCTGACCACGCCGAAGAACTTCGTGCTGCTGTCGTAGTCGCGTTCGGCCTTGAACCGCAGATCGACGGCAAGTGCACCAACGGCGACCCGGTTCTGCAGGATCGGCACGCAGATGAACGTGAGCTCCTGCTTGGTGGAGTCGGGACGGCGCGGTGCGAGGTGCAGGAAGCTCGGCTCCTTGCTGACGCGCGGCACCACGATCGGCTTGCTGCTCTCGACGACCTTGCCGGTGATTCCCTCACCGAGCTTGATGCGGATCGCGCGCGCGCGATCCTCGAACCCTTCCGACGCTTCCACCAGCAGTTCGCCGTCGCGCAGCAGCGTGATCATGCCGCGGACGACGCTGTGCTGACGGATCAGCGTCGCGAGCACACGCTGGAGCGCGGCTTTGAGATTGAGCGTGCCGGAGAGCGCTTGACTGACTTCGAGCAGGGTCGATAGCCGGCGCGCGTCGCGCGCGGCGGTGGTCGCGTCCGATCCGATCTTGGCGGCAGGCATAGAAGGCCTCCTACATATCTGCGAGGACAAGGGTCGCTACATTACGCAGCCGTCGTCGCTCGACGCGTGGAGCAACGCATCAACCCGCCTGCACGTCTTGGGGCCTGCGGCCGGAGGACTGAGTCCGTCCTCCGATTCCTACCGTTTTGTAGTTACCGAAAACCGCCCCCACCATTCTGTGGCTTTCGCGAAGGGGCTCGGTGGAGACATTGTAGCGGATCTCGCAGCGATTCCGGCGATCCCAACGAATTCTCACGTCTCTCGCGGCTGGCCCTTCCTTTGCCCCTGCCCCGCGACATACCATGACCCGCCGATCCCCCTTCGCAGTCTCGATTGTCGTCTTCGTCTGTGTTCATGCGTCGTTCGTTCACGCCGAGTCGCTGGCCGACTATCCGGAATACCGGCAACCGGCCGTTCGCACGACCAACGCGCGCCTCGCCACCCTCATTCGAGAGGGCGTGCGATTCTCGCCGACGTTCCAGGCGCTCGCGGATCGTCTGTCCAATTCCGATCTGATCGTGTACGTCGACGCGGACAACTTCGCGCCGGATGGACTCGACGGACGCTTGACGTTTCTCACGAGCGCGCCAGGCGTCCGGTACGTGCACATTCGCGTCGCGCACTATCCGGACGCCCCGCGCCAGATCGCCATCATCGGCCACGAGCTCCAGCACGCCGTCGAAATCGCCGACCATCCCGCCATCGTCGACGAGGAATCCCTCGGCCGCGAGTACGCGCGCATCGGCTATTCACACAGTGTGCTGACGACGCGCCGGCAGACGTTCGACACCGATGCCGCCGTCAAGACGGGCGAACGCGTGTACCGTGAGCTGACGGGGAATTAGGTAGCTGGGTTGCTGGTAGCAACCTATCTGCCTAGCCACCCAGCTACCTAAAGAATGTACCGGCTCAGGTCCTCGTTCTTGACGATATCCGCGAGCATGCGATCGACGTAGGCGTCGTCGACCGTGACGTTGCGGTCGGTGAGCTCGGGCGCGTCGAACGAGAGCTCGTCGAGCAGCCGCTCCATCACCGTGTGCAGCCGCCGGGCGCCGATGTTCTCGGTCGTGTCGTTCACGCGCGCGGCGAAGTCCGCGATGCGCTCGACGGCGCCGGCCGTGAACGTCAGCGTGACGTCCTCAGTGCCCAGCAGCGCCATGTACTGCTTGACCAGCGCGTTGCGCGGCTCGGTCAGGATCTTCACGAAGTCATCGCGAGTCAGTGGCTCGAGTTCGACGCGTATGGGAAAACGGCCCTGCAGCTCGGGGATGAGATCCGATGGCTTCGAGACGTGAAACGCGCCGGCGGCAATGAACAGGATGTGATCGGTCCTCACCATCCCGTGTTTGGTGTTGACGGTCGTGCCCTCGACGATCGGCAGGATGTCCCGCTGCACGCCCTCGCGGCTCACGTCGGGCCCATGACCGCCGCCGCCGGCCATGCCGTCGCGGCTGGCGATCTTGTCGATCTCGTCGATGAAGATGATGCCGGCCTGTTCGACGCGCTGGACCGCCGTGCGACTGACCGACTCCATGTCGACCAGCTTGGCCTGTTCCTCGCCGATCAGATGCTCGAGCGCCTCGGGCACTTTCATCCGGCGCGTCTTGGTCCGCCCCTGAAACATGTTGCCCATCATGTCCTTGAGGTTGACGCCAATCTCCTCGACCGACGTGCCGGCAATGATCTCCAGTGACGGCATGCTGCTTTCGCGGACCTCGAGCTCGACGCTGCGCTCGTCGAGTCGTCCCGCGCGCAACTGCTCGCGCATTCGTTCGCGTGTACGGGTCGCCTCGGTCCGAACCGCCGCCGGATCCTCGCCGGTCGTCGGCGTTCGCGTGGGCGGCAGCAACAGGTCGAGCAGGCGCTCTTCACCGGCCGCGCGAGCCCTGTCCTTGACCTCTTCCGATCGCTCTTCGCGGAGCATGTCGACGGCGAGCTCGACGAGGTCGCGCACCATCGATTCGACGTCGCGGCCGACGTAGCCGACCTCGGTGAACTTCGACGCCTCGACCTTGATGAACGGCGACTGTGCCAGCCGCGCCAGTCGCCGCGCGATCTCCGTCTTGCCGACGCCGGTCGGTCCGATCATCAGGATGTTTTTCGGCGTGACTTCCTCGGCGAGCTCCGGCGACAGGCGCTGACGGCGCATGCGGTTGCGCAGGGCAATCGCGACCGCGCGCTTGGCCTTGCCCTGGCCGATCACGTACTTGTCGAGCTCCGTGACGATCTCGCGCGGGGTCAGTGCGCCAACAGACGTCGCCGTGCGTTCCGGAAGAGAGATAGGCATGAAGTCACTTCGCGGCGGGTCGGAAGAACAGGACCGCCCTACAACTCCTCCACCGTGAGGGTCGAATTCGTATAAATGCAGATCTCGGAGGCGATGCGCATCGACTCCTCGGCGATTTCGCGTGCGGAGAGCGTGCTATGCCTCACCATCGCCCGTGCCGCCGCCATCGCGAACGGCCCTCCCGATCCCACCGCGACGATCGCATCGTCGGGCTCAATCAGATCGCCGGTGCCGGACAGCACGAACATCGACGTGCGGTCCGCCACGATCATCATCGCCTCGAGGCGGCGCAACAGGCGATCAGTGCGCCAGTCACGCGCGAGTTCGACCGCCGCGCGGTTGAGATTGCCGCGATACTGTTCGAGCTTCGCCTCGAACCGGGAGAACAGCGCGAAGGCATCCGCCGCGGATCCGGCGAAGCCGGCGAGAATCGACTCGTTGTAGAGCCGACGAATCTTGTGCGCGCCGTGTTTGAGCACGGTGTTGCCAAAGGTCACCTGACCGTCGCCCGCCAGGACCGTTCGGTCCTGGTGCCTGACGCCCAGAATGGTCGTCGCGTGAATCACATCGCCAGTATCACACAGCGCTGCAGAGGCGACGTCAGCCTCGGCGGGAATGTCCTCGAAAGTCGGCCTCGGTCGCGGACATCCACCCGCGAGGTCATGTTGACGCTCGTGATTTTCCTGAGAAAATATCTTCGCTCGGACTGGCAGCACTGTTGCTCAACCGTTCAATATGACGAAGCGCTCCCTCGTTCTCATCGCTGCGCTCGTGCTCGCAACGCCGGCGTTCGCCCAGGATCGTCAGGGCCGGCAGCGCGACCCGGGCGGTGCTCAAGGTGGTGGCGGGGCTATTCAGTCTGGACCGCGGGAAGCCGGGCCGCGCGATGCCGGACCGCGAAACGACCCGGGCCCACGAAGCGATCGGGGTGCCCGAAATGATCCGGGGCGGAGAGACTCAGCTCCACCTCCAGCGCCCGTCGCCTCGGCGCCCCAGCCACGCTCGGCACAAGGGTCCGGCGATCCCGAACCACGGGCCGCACAACCGCGTCGCTATCCCGATCCAGACGACCGGCAAGCGGTGCCCCGAGCCGGCCGAGTGCCGCCGCCCGACGATCGTCGCGAACGCGGAGGCGCGATCGCCGGTCGCGATCGCGGCGGTGTGATCACGACACGCCCGCGCGTGTACAACAACTATTACTACTACCCGCGACGGTATTATCCGTACGGCTACGGCGCGTTCGGGCTCGGCTACTTCTACTACGATCCGTACGCGTGGGGCTCCAATTACTACGGCTATGGCGGGTACTCCGGGTATGACCCGTACTACGACCGCTACGATCGCTATCCGACCGGTGAGCTGCGGTTGGACGTCAGCCCGCGCTACGCCGAGGTCTACGTCGACGGCTATTTCGCCGGACACGTCGACGACTTCGACGGTGTGTTCCAGTCATTGAGGCTCGAGGAAGGTCCGCATCAGATCCACATCGTCGCGCCCGGCTTCGCGCCGCTGGATTTCGATGTGCGCATCTTCGCGAGACGCAAGGTGACCTATCGACAGAATCTCCTGCCATTTCGGCCGTGATGTCGGGGCGCGTCTAAAGAGCACGACGCGCACTACACACTTGGTGGGGTGGGTCCTGTCTTTTGCACCCGCCTACGCGCGTCGCCTGAACACGAGATACAACGGCAGTCCCGCCAGAATAATGATCACGCCCGCGCCGGTCGGCCCAGGATCTCGATACAGACCGTTGATCAGAATCGCGGCGCTCATGATCGCGTAGATGCCGGGCGCGACAGGGTAGCCCCAGGCACGGAACGGGCGCTCCGCGTTCGGCTCCCGCGCCCGGAGCACGAACAGCGCGACCACGGCAATCCCCGAAAACAGCACGAGAGCAAATCCGGTGTAAGTGACGAGCGCGTCGGCTTTGGCGGACAGCACGAGCAGGGCGCTCCAGACTGACTGCGCGACGATCGAAACGGCTGGCGTACGGTAACGGGGATGGATCGACGCGGCGCGTCTAAAGAACACGTCGTCGCGCGCCATCGCGAAGTACACGCGCGGGCCGGCGAACGTCATCGCGCTGATGCTGGCGAGCAAGCTCACGATTGACACGATGCCCATGATGTCGCCGGCGGTCGACCCGAGCAGCCGTTCAGCGATGACGTCGAGCACGCTCCCTCGCACCTTCGCCAGTTCCGCAACAGGCAGCACGAAGAGATACAACGCGTTCAGGAGCAGATACAGCAGGATGATGGTGCCCGTGCCGAGCGCGAATGCGCGCGGCACGTTGCGGCCTGGATTACGGATCTCCTCGGCCACGTATGACGCCGCATTCCACCCCGAGTAGGTGAACATCACAGGAATCAACGCCAGCAGCCATCCGCTCGGCGGAACGGGCGCGCTCCCGGCGAGATTGGCGATCCGACCTTCGCCGAGCGCAAAACCAAACGCGACGAAGAGGACGAACGCCGATACCTTCAGGCTCGCGAGCACGTCCCCGACGATGCGCCCGGGACCGACCCCGCGAATATGAATCAACGCCATCGCGGCAATTGCCGCAATGGCCGTGACTGTCTGCGGTGAAAACGTCAGGGTCAGCGTGCCTGGAATGATCGGCAACGTGAAGAACGGGGTGCTGTTGCCGGCGGCAGGGATGAAGCGTCCCAGATAGAACGCGAGGACGACGGCGCTCGTCGCGATGGCGCCGGAGAAGCCGGCGACAAACGACGTCCATCCTGTGAGGTACGCGGCAACGCGACCGAACGCCTCGCGCAGGTACACGTATTCACCACCCGCACGCGGCCGCAACGCAGCCAGCTCCGCGTAGGCCATCGCTCCCGAGAACGCGAGCAGCCCGCCCGCGAGCCAGGTCGAGAGAAAGGGCAACGCGCTCGGAACCGAGGCGGCGATCTGCGGTGGTGTGAAGAGGATGCCGCCCCCGATGACGTTCGAGACGATGATGGCGGCAGCATCGAAGGGGCCGAGCCGCCGCTCGAGGAGTGGCGGCGCGGTCAGCGCGGACGCGCTATTGGCTGGCAAGCAGTAGCTTCCGATCGATGGGATATTCGCCCATCTTCGCCCACGTGCGCGAGCCGTGTTTGCCGAAGATTTCGACGCGCGCGTCGACGAACTGGCTGTTCCGCAGCATCTCGGCGCGTGACGTGTCGCTGGTGTAGCCGAGCGTCGAGCGGAGGACGATATCGCCGGTCGAGGTCCCGGCTTTCAGCCCGGTGGAATCGATCGCGCGCACGAAATGCTCGCCCCAGGCTTCCTGTTCGCCGATGCGGCGGAAGATCGCGTTCACCTGGACGTTGGAGATCTCGTCGGGCGACACGTTCTCGATCTTCAGGGAAATGCTCGGGACCAGCTTGTTCTTGCCCTCGACGATACCGGCATCGTACCAGCCGGTGCGCACATCGAGGATCTTGAGGTCCTTCTGGACGTCGCGCGATCGAACGCACCCGCTGAGGAGCGTGAGCGCGGCGAGGCAGCACAGCGCGCGGGTCAGCATCCCGCGATTGTACATACGGAAAACTCCCAACTCCCAAAGACCAACTCCCAAACCTTTGCGTTGGGAGTTGGGAGTTGGATTCAGCGTCAGTGTCTTGGGAATTGACGGGTTTCTCATGACCCGTTAGACACCGCGCGCCGGACTCAGTATTCGCGCACCTGAACCCGTTTCTTCGCCTCCTCGATCGTGATCTTTCCTTCGCGGAAGGCGGCCAGGTCGCTCCCCTTCACGCGGATCATGATCGTGTGCAGATCCGAGGAGGCGTCGCTCGGCACGGCCAGGCGGTCGGTCCTGGCGTTGTCGCGAGCGGCGACGACGAGATACTCCTCGGCGCCAATCGCAATCGGTCCGCTGTTCTCGATCATCGCCTCGACGAGCGCGTCCTTCACTTCGCGTGTGAACGCCTCATTGGGATCTTCGATGATCACGGGATCCACCTGCGAGGGACCGATCAGCGCCGGCCCATTCGCCGGCCCCTGGTCCGCCACACGGGTAGCGGCGGCGCCGCTGGCGGCGGCCGCGGAGCGCGGCACGGAGGGACCTACCTGCGCCTCGATGCGCTGCAGCGCGCGTTCGAGCTTTTCGCGCTCGCGCGGGTCGCGCGCCTGCGACACGAACGACCGGAGGTCGGCGACCGCGGCCCCAGCCGTGACGCCGTTCTGATCGACCATGTAGCGCAGCGCCCACGCCATCGACAATCGGAGCGCGGGGACCTCGACGTCGAAGAACACGCCGTAGCCATCGAGACGGAAGCCGCGCACGTGCGGCTGTCCCAGGAGCATCAGCGGGTTGTCGGCCACGGGGACGATCTCGCGCATCTGGCGCAGCACGTTGTCGGCCCCGTTGGACACCGCGCGCTCGAGCACGCCTTCCAGCATCGAGATCTTCTGCCGCGCCTTGACCGCATCTGCTTCCGTCGTGCGTGGCGGCGTCTGCGCCGAGGCGACACTCGCCACCATCACCACGGCCAATCCTGTTGCGAACGTCTTCATGAGTGGTTCCCTTATCGGAGGTCCGCCTGAAGGCGGACCCTGCATTTTCGCGGACCGTAAGGTCCGCACCGCACTATCTGGGCCGCTGCGACACCTTCACGAGGTAATTGAACATGTCGTTCTGATCGCGCACCGCAGCGCCGGTCAGATCCTGAATCTGGCCCAAGTTCCGCTGGACCTGCGCGAGGTCTACCCGTCGCTGTGTGTCCATGTCGCGCACGATCTCCGTCGTGCGCAGCGCGAGCTCGCGCCGCTGACGCTGCTCGCTGTCGGCGATCAACGCCTGCACGCGCTTGAACATGTCCGCATCCGCCGTACGCGACACCGGAGTCGCCGCCGTCGTCGTCCGCGCCTGCGCGATCTCGCCACGGAGTCGTTGCTCGAGATCCTGCAGATCGCGCGGCGTCACGCTTTCCGCCGGGCCAATCGCGGCAACGGGCTGCGCGACCACCGGGGCCGGGGCGTTCGCGGTCGTCGTCCCTTGCGGCGGCGCCGCAGTGCGGGACACGCCGATCGCCATCCCCGACGCGAAGAGCAGCACCGCGGCGGCCATCTGCGCCCAGGCCGGCAGCGGCTGCGACCACCAGCGCCCGGGCCTGAGCACCGTGCCCGGCACTCGCTCACGCTCGGCTGCAGCGCCTCCCACGCGTTCCGCGTTCTCCGCTACGCGTGTCTTCGTGATCTGAAACCCGATCGCCGCATCCGGCGGGACCCACGACGCGAGCTGCGTCCGCGTGGCACCCAGCGAGGAGAGCTCCTCGGTGCACATGAAACAGGTGGCCACGTGCGTCGCAATCACCTCGCGCTCATCCGGCTCGCACTCGTCGTACAAATAACTGATCAGTCCAGCGGGATCGCCGCACTGAAACGGTTCAGAGTGGTACATCGCGCTCATGCTCGTTTCACCAGTTCGGGTTCGAGCTGGCCGTTGCGCGCCAGATGCCGGCGCAGCACGGACAGCCCCTGATAGAGCCGCGTCTTGACGGTGCTCAGCGGGCACCCTTGCAGATCTGCGATCTCCTGAAAGGTCATGCCGTGATACTCCTTCAGGATGATCGCCGTCCGTTGCTCATCGGGCAGCTGCGTCATCGCTTCCTCCACAGCCGCGCTCAATTGCCGGCGCGCCACCAGATCCTCGATCGATTCGACCGGACCGGCTTGCGATGCCAACTCCATCGCGTCGGTATCGTCCGGCATTTGCGAGACCGGCGCACGTTTCTGCCGCCGCATCCAGTCGCGACAGAGGTTCAATGTGATGCGATAGAGCCATGACGAGAACTTCGCCTGCCCCTTGAAGCCAGGCAGCGCACGGAACGCGCGCAGGAAGGCTTCCTGGCACACGTCGCGCGCCTCCTCCTCGCGACCGATCACGCGATACGCGAGCGCGTAGATCGGACGTTCCCATCGGAGGATGAGCTGATTAAAGCTGTCGACGTCTCCCCTTTGGGAGCGTGCGACGAGTTCCTCGTCGGTCCACGTCATCAAGATGACCGAGATCCGCGGTTTCGGCTATGGGTTAAGACGGCTATCCGTCACAGACGGCCGTCCCTGTCATCATACGACGTAAGTTGTTTACTTCGCGGCGGTTAGGGTAGAATCTGGCACCTTGGCACTGCACCTTCCCTCAGACGAAGTTTTTCTGACAACGGAAGAGGTCCTGGAGTATCTCCAGGTCAACCTGCGAACGGTGTATCGCCTCATAAAGGCGGGCAAGATCCCGGCGGTACGCGTCGGGCGTCAGTGGCGGTTCCGCAAACGCGATATCGACGCGTGGCTCGACACGCAGCGAACGCACATGCCTCAGGCGATGACGGCGCCGATGGCCCCCCAGGCGCAGACGCCGCAGACTGCCCAGACATCGCGCAGCGGCCGCGCGCACGTGCTGGTGGTCGACGACGAGGCGAGCATTCGCGATCTGCTGTCGAAGACGCTGGCGCTTGCCGATTACGATGTCGACACCGCGCCCGATGGCAACGCCGCTCTCGATAGGCTGCGCGAGAAACCCGCGGGTTTCGACCTGCTGATCGCCGACCTGAAGATGCCCGGTATGGATGGCCTCACGCTCATCAAGCAGGCCAAGCGGATTCGCGCCGATCTGCCGATCATCATCATCACCGGCTTCTCCACCGAGTCGAGCGCGATTGAAGCCGTCAACCTTGGTGTCGCCGGATATCTCACCAAGCCGTTCCGTGTGCCGCAGGTCCTCGCCGCCGCGGCCAAAGCTCTCGGTGCCTCGGCCGCATAGCGCTCGCTGCCCGGCTGTCAATTTCCAACTCCCAACTACCAACTTCCAACGTGGGAGTGAGCGACCGTGCTCACTCCGTCTCGATGTTTTGGGAGTTTGGAATTGGAGGTTCGGCGTTGATACTGAATCAGGGCCGCCTGAAGGGGGCCCCTCCGTACGCCAGTGATTCAACTTTCTGACCTCACCAAGTCGTTCGGCGATCGCACGCTGCTCGAGCACGTCACCTGGCAGATCGGTGACGGCGATCGCGTCGGTCTGTGCGGGCCCAACGGCGCCGGCAAGACCACGCTGCTGAAGATGCTCGCCGGGCTCGACGAACCCGACTCGGGCGGGGTCGTCAAGCCGGCGACGCTCACGATCGGCTACCTGCCTCAGGACGGGCTCACGCACTCGGGTCGCACGGTATTCGCGGAAGCGAGCAGCGCGTTTCAGCCGTTGCTCGACATCAAAGCCGAGATGCACGACATCGAGCATCGCCTCGCCGATCCGTCGGTGCCGGAAACGGAGCACGAGGCAATGCTGTCGCGTTACAGCGAGCTGCAGGATCGCTTTCGTCTGGACGAGGGCTACAGCATGGACCTGCGCATCGCCACGGTGCTGCGCGGTCTCGGCTTCGAGGCCGACGATGCCGAGCGTCCCTGCGAAACGTTCTCCGGCGGCTGGCAGATGCGCATCGCGCTCGCCAAGCTGCTGCTCGGCCGTCCCAACCTGCTGCTCCTCGACGAGCCGACGAACCATCTCGATCTCGATGCGCGCAACTGGCTCGAGGAGTACCTGAGCGGCTACCCGTTCGCGGTCATTCTCGTGTCGCACGATCGCTACTTCCTCGACAAGGTGGTGACGCGAATCAGCGATCTGCACCTGCGCAAGTTGATCGACTACGTCGGCAACTACAGCAAGTACGTCGAGCAGCGCGATGCGATGCTGGAGCGTCTCCGTCAGGCAAAGCGCGAACAGGACGAGGAAGTCGCGCGCGTCAAGATGTTCATCGATCGCTTCCGCTACCAGGCCACGAAGGCGGCACAGGTCCAGAGCCGGATCAAGCTGCTGGAGAAAGTGGTCCCGATCGAAGTGCCGCCGGAGCGCAAGCGCATTCACTTCAAGTTCCCGACCTGTGCCAAGAGCGGCCGGACGGTCCTCGAGTTGAAGCACGCGCGCAAGGCGTACGGCGATCTCGTCGTGTTCCGCGATCTCAACCTGCACATCGAGCGAGGCGATCGCATTGCACTCGTCGGCCCCAACGGCGCCGGCAAGTCGACCTTGATGCGGATGCTCTCGGGAGAGGAGGCGCCGGACAGCGGCACGCGCATCGTCGGTCACCAGGTGGTGATGGAGTATTTCGCGCAGGACGAAGCGACGCGCCTGAATCCGACGCTGACGGTGTACGAGACGCTCGAAGTCGGCTCGGCCACCGACATGGTCCCAGCAATCCGCAACATCCTCGGCGGGTTCCTGTTCTCGGGCGACGATGTGTACAAGAAAGCGGGCGTGCTGTCCGGCGGCGAGCGCACGCGCCTCGCCGTTGCGCGCATGCTGCTGCGTCCCTCGAACACGCTGCTGCTCGACGAACCGACGAACCATCTCGATCTCGATTCGAAGGACGTGCTGCTCGACGCGCTCGAGGATTACGGTGGCACGCTGGTGATCGTCTCGCACGATCGCTACTTCGTCGAGAAGCTGGCGACGAAGATCATCGAGGTCGGCCACGGCCAGGCGACCGTCTATCCGGGAACGTACGCGGAATTCCTTTGGAGTAAAGAGCACGGGTCGGAAGTCAAACCCCAAGGGCCTTCGGCCTCCGGCCTTCGGTCTACGGTCCCGGAAGGTGTGAAATCCCGCGCAACGGTGCCCACAGCCTCGAATCAGCAACAGACAAAGGCCGAAGGCCGAAGGCCGAAGACCGAGGGCCAAACTGCGCAGAGCGACGCGCGCTCGCGCGAAGACCGCAAACGAGACGACGCCGAGCGCAAGAAGCGTCAGCGCGCCGCCGAAGCGTTGCAGCGCCGCATCTCCGATCTCGAAGCGCGCATCGCCGAGCGTGAGGCGCAGGTCAAAGAGCTCGAGGCGAGGATGGCCGAGCCGGGTTTTTACAACGATCACGAGGCGGCGAAAACGACCGTCGACCGACACCAGGCGCTGATGTGGGAAGTGGGCGACCTGATCGGACAGTGGGAATCGCTGCAACAACACGCCGCCGACCACGAGAAACCGACAATTCTGCGTTAGGCTTACCGTTCTGTAAGCCGCGCAACCCCGTTCACCTTTCTTCGACCCCGGCCGATTACACAATCGGGTTTTGTCAGCGTCCGAAGCCGGATCACGCTGCGCCCCGAGTGCAATGGCTGTAAGCAACATGACGAGGACGTTCGTCCAGAGCGGGCACACCACACGCGCCGCCTCGATCGATGACGCCTTCTTCCGTCATCTCGTCTCCGGTATGCGCAACGGCGTGCTCGCGATCACGCGCGACAGCCGCCTGGCGCTCATCAACGACGAGGCCTATCGCGTATTCGGGATCGCGCCGAGTCCGTCCGATGCGGGTTCGCCGATCGCCACCATCCTGAGTCAGCACCCCGAGGTCGTCCGCGTGCTCGCCGGTGTGTTCGACCTGCATCACCTCCCGAACCGGGCGGAGATGCGGCTCAAGCCAGGCGGGAAAGTCATCGGCTACACGCTCGCATTCGTCCGCGACGATGCCGGCGAGATCGTCGGCGCCGTGATGCTATTCAAGGATCTGACGCGCGTCGAGCAGCTCGAGGAACGCGAACGGCTGCGCGATCGATTGGCCGCGGTCGGACAGATGGCAGCGGTCATCGCCCACGAAGTGAAGAACCCGCTCGGCGGCATCGAAGTGATGGCCGGGCTGCTGCGCCGCAAGATTCCGGATCTGCCGGAGGCGCAGGGGCTGCTCAAGGACATCATCAAGGAAGCGAAGATGGCCAACGCGATCGTGCAGGAGGTGCTCGATTTCGTTCGTCCGATTCGCCTCCAGGTCGAGCGCACGTCGATCGCGATGGCGGTTCGCGATGCGGTCACACTTGCGGAGAGCAAGAAGACACGCGGCGGAATCGACATCGAGACGCGCGTGCCGGGGGAGCTGACGATCGACGCCGATCAGCATCAGCTCGCGCAGTTGTTCACCAACCTCCTGATCAACGCCTACGAGGCGATGGAGAGCCGCGGCCGCGTGGTGGTCACCGCCGAGCCGGCGCGGCTCGAGGACGGCGGCGACGGTCGCGAGGCGGTGCTGATCGAGATCACCGACAACGGCCCGGGCATGCCGCCGGACGTGGCGGACAAGGTCTTCGATCCGTTCTTCACGACGAAGGCACAAGGCTCGGGTCTGGGCCTGGCCATCGTCCGCAAGATCGTCGACGCGCACGATGGAAAGCTGGACCTGCGCACGGCGCAGGGTCACGGGACGACGATTCGAGTGACGCTTCCGGTGACCGGTGGAGATGAGGGGTAGCGACGGGAAGTGCAAAATTCAAAATGCAAAATGCAAACTGAAGCACTTGCCTTTTGTTCGTTCTTCTTTTGAATTTTGAATTTTGAATTTTGAATTGCGCAAGGACACTCAATGGGACGCATTCTGATTGCCGACGATCACGATTCACTTCGCCGCGGACTGGCACAGGCGATTGCCGATGCCGGGCACGACGTCGAGGAGGCGGCACACGGCAATGCCGCGATCGAAAAGCTGCACGAGGGCTTCTTCGACGTCGTCGTCAGCGATCTGAAGATGGGCGGCAGCACCGGTCTCGACGTTCTGAAGAGCGCCAAGACGCTGCACCCGGAGTGCGCCGTCATCCTGATGACCGCGTTCGGCACCGTGTCGACGGCGGTCGAGGCGATGAAGGCCGGCGCGTTCGACTACGTGCAGAAGCCGTTCGAGATCGAGGAGATGGAGGTCAAGATCGAGAAGGCGCTCGAGATGCGCCGGATGCAGCATCAGATCGACTACCTCCGTCACGCGCAGGGCGAGATCTACGAATTCGACCGCATCATCGGGTCGAGCGGTGCGCTGGACCAGGTGCTCGGCGTCGTCCGCAAGGTGGCGAAGAGCAACACCACCGTGCTCGTGCGCGGTGAAACGGGCACCGGCAAGGAGCTCATTGCCGGCGCGGTTCATCACAATTCGCTCCGGGCGGCGCGCAGCTTCATCAAGGTGAACTGCGCGGCGCTGCAGGAAAACCTGCTCGAATCGGAGCTGTTCGGACACGAGAAGGGTGCGTTCACTGGCGCCGACAAGCAGCGTATCGGCCGCTTCGAGCAGGCCGACGGCGGCACGCTGTTCCTCGACGAGATCGGCGACATGAGCGCGAACACGCAGGCCAAGATCCTGCGCGTCCTGCAGGAGCACGAGTTCGAACGACTCGGCGGCACGCGCACGCTCAAGGTCGACGTGCGACTGATCGCCGCGACCAATCGCGACCTGCCGTCGATGGTCGAGGCGGGCGTCTTCCGCGAGGACCTCTACTACCGGCTCAACGTCGTCGCGATCGAGATGCCGCCGCTGCGCGAGCGCAAGGACGACATTGCCGCGCTCGCCAACTTCTTCATCAAGCGCTTCTCGGGCGAGCTGAAGAAGAAGATCCAGGGTGTGGAACCGGAGGCGCTGAAGCTGCTCATGCGCTATCACTGGCCGGGCAACATTCGCGAGCTCGAGAATGCGATCGAGCGCGCGATGCTGCTGGCTGACGGCGCCAGCATCGCCGCCGACGACCTGCGCCTCGGCGATACGACGACGACCGGCTCACCCCGCGAGGGATCCTCGATCGTGAAGATTCCGCCCACCGGCATCCCGCTCGAGGAAGTGGAGCGGCTGACGCTGGTCGAAGCGCTGAAGATGTCGAACTGGGTGCAGAAGGACGCCGCGGAGCTGCTGGCGATCAGCCCGCGCGTGATGAACTACAAGATCAAGACGCTGCGCATCGATTTTCCGCGCGGCCGCCGCGCCGCCCCGCTGACGCCGCCGCAGAATCCCACGACGAGTGCGGTGGTCTGAGGGTGGATGGTGGGTAGTGGATAGTGGTCGCAAGAAGGACCTCTACCCAGTTTGACCCGTTCATCCACCCTCCGTTTCCGTCCGCCCAACGGTCCAAATGAGCCGCGCGCCTCGGTCTTCAGTCGTGATCCTCTCGATCCAAGAAGAACGAGAACATCACGTGCTCACCTGGGGCTTCGCGCCCCCCGGTGGAGGCGTACAGCCGCATGGCCGCACCATTCGATCAGTCTGTGAGAACCCAGGCCTCACGACATCCCAAGCGCCCTGCGTGCCGCAGCAATGTTCGCAACATGGCTTTGCCAAGGCCCTGGCCCTGATGACTCGGTGCGACGCCGACTTCGTTGACCCACATTTCGGCGGGCTTGTCAGGGTGTACGTAGTGCACGCCTGAAACAAAGCCAACGATGTGGCCGCGGTCAATGGCAACGGCCAGGTGATGGCGAGGGTCGCCCAGGAACTCCTCTACAAGATTGGGATCCAAGGCGTGATCGAACACACCAGGCAGGACGCTGTCGAGGAGGGCCTGATCCATCGTGATGTTGCTCATTCACCACGCCCGGAGGGATTCCGGCCGACAACCGCCAGAAGCGCCCGCTCATACTCCGATCGCTCAAATCGAAACGGCCCGATGTCATAGCACCTGCGCGCGCTAGCGTCATCCAACCCGTTCTCCCAAGCGAGGTCTGACCACACCACGGAGTCGCTCTCGAAAATAATCGCAGCTGTGATCGCACCGCAGGCGAGGTCACCACATTCAGGACAGACGTACAAAGCCACCCGATTCGGTGCGAGATCGGCCGGCGCCTCCCCCAACAGCTTTGCCACTGCTTGATCATCCGAAGGTTGATTCCATCCGAGCACACCAACGAGATCACCGGTAATCTGCCGGCCGACTGATGTTCCTTCGATGACGAAATCCCACGTCCACCTGTCGGCTCGAGACGTATGACCGTTGCGTTCTCCTTTACGGTGGATCGGTGAAAATTCGAGCGAAACCATTCTTCGAATCGATCCGGCTCCGGCTAACTACTTATGGGGTAGACCGGTCACACGTCCTCGCGTCCATATACGCGACGGTCTGACCAGATACTCCAGCCGCATGTTCTTGTGGGCGCGGATCGTAGCATGCACCGACCACATCAATCACACACGTGATTGGCCACGAACGGTCGCAGTGGACGCGGGCGCTTGCGGCTAATGACCCATCTCGGGTCACCACTCACGCAACGGTCAACCGGCAGACGATTAACGCCTTGGCCGCGTCCACCTGACGCCGGCGAACTCGGTTGGCCGCCAGCGTTCGCGGCCAACCGCGCAGCGACGATCAAAGCCGGTCGACAGGGCTGCGCACGCCGAGCGGACCCCGATTGAGCACGTGGGTGTACACCATGGTGGTGCTGACGTCCGCGTGCCCGAGTAACTCCTGAACGGTTCGAATGTCGTACCCTCCTCGAACAGGGGCGTCGCGAATGAGTGCCGAAACGCGTGTGGACTGACGAACCTGGTGTTACGCCTAGTACTTTGTTAGTCTGCAGGTTTGGTTACCGGCTACGACCACGAACTACCAACCACCATCCACCATCCAGCTCACCCGCTCTTCGCCCGCGGGTGCGCCTTCCGATAGACCTCGAGCAACTGTGCGGCATTGACGTGCGTGTAGCGCTGCGTCGTCGACAGCTGGACGTGCCCGAGCAGCTCCTGGATCGCGCGCAGGTCGGCGCCTGCCTGCAGGAGGTGCGTTGCAAACGAGTGCCGCAGCGCGTGCGGGCTGATCCCGAATCGCGTACTGCAGGCGCCGACGTACCGCGCGACGAGACGCTGCACGCTGCGACCAGTCAACCGCGCGCCGCGGAAGTTGACGAACAAGGGCTCACGGCTTGGGGCTTTGGGCTTTGGGCCTTGTAGCTCGGGGCTTGCTTTTTGTGATTTGGGATTTGGGTTTTGGGATTTGGGATTTGACAGCGGCGTAACCGTAGCGCGGAGAACTGCGCGGTCTTTGAGCCATCCGCGCAGCGCGTCTGCGGCGGTCGCGTTGAAGGGCACCAGCCTCTCCTTCGCGCCCTTGCCCATCACGCGCACCATCCGCGCGCTCAGATTCACATCCTCGACATCGAGACCGACCAGCTCGCTCAGACGCAGGCCGGAGGCATAGAACAGCTCCATCATCGCGCGGTCGCGCCGGCCGAGCGGCGTCGACACGTCCGGCGTTTCGAGCAGCCTCGACATCTCGTCGAGCGACAGATGCGCCGGCACCTTGATCTCGCGCTTCGGAGAGACCGCGAGCGACGCGGGATCGGTTTCAATCCATCCCTCGCGACGGAGATAGCGACTGAACGTGCGCAACGACGAGATCTTGCGAGCGACCGACGCGCGCGATTGGCCGAGGCGATACAACTCCGCCATGAACGCACGGATCACGGAGAGCGTCAGTTCGTTGGGCTCGAGGGCGGAAACCTTCTTGCCGAGATGCGTTGCAGCGACATCGAGGAACTGCGAGACGTCGCTATCGTAGGCGGCGACGGTATGAGGGGACGCGTTGCGATTGAGTCGAAGGTATTCGAGGAAGTCGCGCAGCTGGTCCTTCATTTGTTGGTCCGGCTAAAGCCGGACACTACGTCGGTACTGGGCCGCCTGAAGGCGGCCCCTACGCCGGCCGGGCTCTCCTCACGCATCCAGACGTCGAGCGCGGCGAGGGCGTGCTCGGCGGTCGCGATCTTGCGTTCGTCCTTCTTCAAACGTCGTCGACCGACTGGCACGTCGGGCGCCGGCATGATCCCGAAGGTGATGTTCGTCGGCTGGTAATTGCGGGGATCCGCGTGCGACACGTAATACGCCAGCGCGCCGATTGCCGTCGTCCGTGGCGGCGTGCGTGGCTCTTCGCCGCGCACGAGTGCCGCGGCGTTGCGCCCCGCGATCAGGCCTGATGCCGCCGATTCGACGTAACCCTCGACCCCGGAGATCTGTCCCGCGAAGAACAGGTCGGGCCGCATCTTCGTCTGCCACGTCTCGCGCAGCACCGTCGGCCCGTTGATGTAGGTGTTTCTGTGGACCATGCCGAAGCGGACGAACTCCGCGTGCTCGAGTCCGGGAATCAGCCGCAGCACACACGCCTGGTCGCCCCACTTCACCTGCGTCTGGAATCCGACGAGGCTGAAGTGATCGCCTGCCAGTGTGTCTTGACGCAGCTGGACGACGGCGTACGGCGTGCGGCCGCTGCGCGGGTCGATGAGTCCGACCGGCTTCATCGGGCCGAACCGCAGCGTGTCGCGACCCCGGTGCGCCATCACTTCGATCGGCAGACACCCTTCGAAGAACTTTTCCTTGTCGAAGTCATGCACGGTCGCCGATTCGGCGCCGACCAGCGCATCGTAGAAGCGGTCGTATTCCTCTTTGGTGAGCGGACAGTTCAGGTAATCGCCTTCGCCGTCGTCAACGCCGCAGGCCTTCTCGACGCCGGCGCAAACTCCCAACTTCCAACTCTCTTCGCCCGAGCCAACTCCCAAACGTTGGGAGTTGGTCCGAGGATCCGGCTGGGAGTTGGGAGTTGACGAAAGCTGCGCGCCATCGCCATTCGCGCGGAGACTCCGCCCCCAGCGCGACGCGCGAAAAACCTTGGTCCGATCGATCGATTCGGCGAGCACGATGGGGCTGATTGCGTCGTAGAAATACAGATGGTCGCCGCCGACCAACGCAGCGATATCGGCGGACAGGCTCTCGGCCGTGAGCGGGCCCGTCGCGATGATCAGCGGAAACATCGCCGGATCGTCCGGAACGCGAGGGACCTCTTCGCGCACAAGCGTGATCAACGGATGCGAGGTGATGGCGTCGGTGATTGTCCGAGCGAATCGCTCGCGATCGACCGCGAGTGCCGCGCCCGCCGGCACTCGCGTCGCATCGGCCGCGCGCATGACGAGCGACCGGAGACGCCGCATCTCTTCTTTCAGCAGACCGACGGCGTTATCGAGTTTGTCCCCGCGAAACGAGTTCGAGCACACGAGCTCGGCGAGCCGGTCGGTCTTGTGAACGGCAGTGGGACGCGTGGGTCGCATCTCGTGAATCACGACCCGCACGCCGACAGCGGCAGCCTGCCAGGCCGCTTCGCAACCGGCGAGTCCGCCACCGATGATGTGAATCATGAAGTGACCGACGTCAGGCCCCAACGAGTTTCCGACCGCGCGCGCCACCCTTCTTCGCGCCCGATGCGGTACGCCGCTTCATGCCGCCTCGTCTCGGCATCGGGGCCGCATCGCGTCGCGCAGCGAGCAGCTCGATCGCCTGCTCGTACGTCAACGCGTCAGGGCTGATGTTCTTCGGGATCGACGCGTTCGTCGTGCCGTCAGTGACGTACGGACCGTACCGTCCGGCCATCAGCTTCAGCGTGGTTCCGTTCTGGGTCAGCTCGCGCAGGACCTTCTTCTGCGCAGCCTGACGACGACGCGTTTGCTTCGGCGCGCGAATGAGCTCGAGCGCGGCGTCGAACGTGATGTTGAAGACGTCGTCCTCCGACTCGAGCGACCGGAACTCGTCGCCGTGCTTCACGTACGGACCGAAGCGTCCGAAGTTCGTCACGATCGGCTCGTTGTCGTCGGGATGCAGACCGACGACGCGAGGCAGTGACAGGAGCCGGAGGGCGTCGTCGAGCGTGACCGTTGACTCGGTCATGCCCGACTGCAGCGATGCGCGCTTCGGCTTCTCCGCCGGCTGCCCTTTCTTCTTCGGCGTCGGCTCGGGAGTTTCCCCCAGCTGCACGTACGCTCCGTAACGGCCGGTCATCACGTACACGTTCTGACCCGTCGCCGGATCGACGCCGAGCGACCGAGGTCCCTCCGCTTTGGCGCGGACCAGTTCGAGCGCTTTGTCGACGGTGAGATCGGCCGGCGCGAGCTCCTCCGGCAACGACGCCGTGCGGCCTGGTCCGCCCTCCCCCATCTGCACGAACGGACCAAATCGACCGATGCGTATCCGGACGGGCTCACCGCTGTCTGAATCGGTCCCGAGATCGAGGATGGGGTAATCAGCCTTCTCGACGCCGTGCTCCACCGCCGGCAGCAGACCGCGGTGCTTCTTGTCTCCGTAGTAGAACTGCCGGAGGAACGCGATCCACTCGCGCTCGCCGCGCGAGATCTCGTCGAGGTCTTCCTCCATCTCCGCGGTGAAGTCGGTCTCGACGAAGTCCCCGAAGTGTTCGCGCAGCAGCTTCGTCACCGCGAACGCCGTGAAGCTGGGGACGAGCGCTTTGCCCTGACGGAACACGTAGCCGCGACGCACGATCGTCGCGATCGTCGGCGCAAACGTCGACGGCCGGCCAATCCCGAGCCGTTCCAGTTCCTTGATCAGCGAGGCTTCGGTGAACCGCGCCGGAGGCGTCGTCTCGTGCCGCTTCGGCTCGACGTCGCGCAGCGCGATCGCCGTCGTGCCGTTGTCGTGAATACGGTCGCCAACCTTCGCCTGCGGGAGGATCGCTTCCTGTTCCTCGAGCTCCGCGGCGGGATCGTCGCTGCCTTCGACGTACGCACGACGGAAGCCGGCGAACTCGATCGCTTTACCGCTAGCGGTGAGGATCGCTGTCTCGCCGCTCGATCCCTGCGCGGAGATCTCCATCGTCGTGCGGAGCACGCGCGCATCGACCATCTGCGACGCCATCGTGCGCTTCCATACCAGCTCGTAGACGCGCAGCTCGTCGCCGTCGAGAATGCCTTCGAGCTGGCTGGGCGCGAGCCGGAAATCGGTGGGACGGATCGCCTCGTGCGCTTCCTGCGCGTTCTTCACGCGCGTCTGATAGCGGCGCGGCGCATCGTAGTACTCGGCGCCGAACAGCTCGCGGATCACGCGCGCCGATTCGCCAAGCGCCTTGTCAGACAACGTCGTCGAATCAGTCCGGTGATAGGTGATCAGACCTTCCATCTGACCGTTGCCGACGTCGACCCCTTGAAACAGCCGCTGCGCGACCTGCATCGTCCGCTCGGTGGAGAACCCCAGCTTGCGGCTCGCTTCCTGCGTGAGCGTCGATGTGGTAAAGGGCGGCGCCGGACGCTCGACCCCCGGCTTCTGCTCGACCGACGTCACCGTCCAGGGCAGATGGCCGCGCATCGCCTGCAGCAGCGTGCTGGTCGTCGATTCGTCGAGCAGCCGCACGTTCTGATTCTTGAGCGCGCCCGTCTGCGCGTCGAAGTCCTTGCCGGTCGCGATCCGCTGCTCGTTGATGCGGACGAGCGTCGCGGTGAATTCCCGGCCCTCTCCCGTCAGGTGCGCCTCGATGTCCCAATAGACACCGCTGCGAAACGCCCGCCGTTCTTCCTCGCGCTCGACGATCAGGCGCACCGCCACGCTCTGCACGCGGCCGGCGCTGAGACCGGTCTGCACCTTCTTCCACAGCAGCGGCGACAGCGTGTAGCCGTACAGACGATCGAGGATCCGCCGGCTCTCCTGCGCGCGAACCAGGTTCTCGTTCACGCTGGCCGGGTTCTGCAGCGCCTCCCGCACCGCGTCCTCGGTGATCTCGTGGAACACGATCCGCCGCACCGGGACCTTCGGCTTGAGCACCTGTGCCAGGTGCCAGCTGATTGATTCGCCTTCCCGATCGGGGTCGGTCGCCAGCAACAGCTCGGACGCGTCCTTCACGGCGGTCTTCAGATGGGCGACCTGCTTCCGCTTGTCGTTCGGGACGACGTAATGAGGGGTGAAGTCGTTCTCGATGTCGACGCCGAGGCGGCCCCATTCCTTTTCCTTGATTTCTTTCGGCACCTCGGCTGCCGACTCGGGGAGGTCCCGGATGTGTCCGTAACTCGCCTCGACCCGGTACTTGTTGCCGAGGAACCGTCCGAGCGTCTTCGCCTTCGCCGGCGATTCGACGATCACCAGGGGTTTGGTAGCCATTTCGTAAGAATGCGGGTCCACAGCACACGCTTGTGCCGTGATTTGCGACTCACACTAGCACGTTCATGCGCAACGGATAAAACGCCCGCCCTCGACGCGCCGGATCCGACCTGCCAGTTCGAACTCGAGAATTCGAGGCAATAGCCGCGGAACGTCGAGGCCTGTCGCCTGGGCCAGCGCGTCCAGATCGTAGAGCTGTCCGGCGTCCATGTGCGCCAACACCGGATCCGCGGTGGCGCTCTTGGACGCCGCCGATGCGACCTCTTCTGCCTTGTCGACCTGAAGACCGAGCTGGATCAAGATGTCGTCTGCGCATTCGACAATCGTGGCGCCGTCGCGAATCAGGGCGTGACCGCCGCGATTGCGTCCGCTCAGGGCATTGCCAGGGACGGCCATCACCTCGCGCCCTTGCTCGAGCGCGCAGGTCGCCGTGATGAGCGACCCCGATTTGTCCGACGCCTCGATCACGACCACCGCGCGTGACAGGCCGCTGATCACTCGATTTCGCAGCGGAAAGTGAAAGGGCAGCGGCGGAGTCCCTGGTGGGAACTCGCTGAGGACGGCGCCCGTGTTCGAGATCTCGTCGGCCAGAGCCGCATGCTCCGCCGGGTAGACGCGATCGAGGCCGGAGCCCAAAACCGCCACGGTCGTGCCCTTCTGCAGCGCGCCTCGATGCGCCGCCGAGTCGACACCCCGTGCCAATCCGCTGACAACCGTCACCCCGTGTTCCGCCAGGTCAGCGGCGACGCGGGCTGCGATTTCCAGGGACACCGCCGATGCCGCGCGCGAGCCGACAATCGCGACCAGCGGCGCGCCAAGGCACTCGAGCGATCCGCGACACCAGAGCGCCGGCGGGCAATCACCAATCGCCAGGAGTTGGGCCGGAAACCGCGGGTCGTTCCAGGCGATCGCTTCGATGCCCGCCGACGCGGCACGGTCGCGCACCTCTCGCGCGATCGATCGCACGGATTCCGCACGTTCCAGAAGCTCGGGGTCGTCGGCGTACAGACGCTCGGTAAGCGCCAGACGAGGAAGATCGGTGAGAAACGAGAGGGCGATGGCGTCGTCGGGATGCATGCGCACACACTCCGGCTGTGCGTCCGACCCGACGCCGGAATTATACGCGTGGCGAGAGCAGCCAAGGGCTCCGCCCCTTGATTTCCCCGTCGGCCCTTGGCTGGTCACCAGTATCCTTTGGCGCGCGTTGCGCGCCTAGCCCGTTATGCGGTCGAGGCAAACGAGTACAAAAATTCGCGCTTCGAGCCGCATAACGGGCTAAGGTGACGCTCGATGAAAACAAAACGGGACAGCAGCAAAGCCCGGAGTCGAGTTTCCGACGGATTTGCCCGTATTGCCGTGGCACATGGCTTGCTCGACCGGGTGTAAGCTACGAAGAGCGAAGCGCTTGCGCCTCGCCGACCCAGAAACTATAGTGAGGTCCACTTTCGGCATGCGCTTCCACGCTTTGCTCGCGGCGATGCTCTTCACGATGGCGGCCTCGCCGCTTGCCGCCGACACGCGCAGCGACGCCAAGAAGCAGGTGGAGTTCGGCATCTCCGTCGCGCAGAGGGGACTGTGGCGCGAAGCCATCTATCGGTGGGAACGGGCCACGGAGATCGATCCGACGTATGCCGCCGCGCACAACAATCTGGCGATCGCCTACGAGCACGAAGGCGAGTTGGACAAAGCTCGCGCCGCGTACGAAAAAGCACTGCAACTCGAACCGAACAACAGCTACATCAAACAGAATTACGAACTGTTCAAGGAAATCAATGACCGCACGACTCGCAAGGACGGTCAGTAGTGCCGCACTCGTCCTGCTGACGGCGGCGTGCACGAACTATTACGAGATCCCCATCGAGACGCCGATCCGTCCGAAGCTGGACGTCTCTGCGTTTCAGCGCGTCCTCGTCGCCGGCTTCGTCTCGGGCGGCACCGAAGATGTCGACGCGAATCTCGAAACGACGCGGCTTCTGCGCAGTCAGCTGCGCACGAAGTCGGAACTTCGCGTCATCGACACTGACGTGCTGCCGCTGATGGACGTGGCGAACGAATCGAACAGTCAGGGCAGCGGTGGGTCGTCGGCCACGTCGACGCAGGCGCCGATCAAGGACGAAAAGGACCTCGAACCGTACGAGCGCGTGTTCGCCAACGTGGAGTACTGGAAGAAGGTCGGCGAAGAATACCAGCAGCCGCTCATCGTGACCGGCACGGTGATGTTCACGCCGCATCAGCGCAACAGCATCGTCCAGCGGGAAGAAGAGGTCTACGACTCGTTCGGCCGGCGCCGCGTCGTTCCGGTGCGCACGTACATGGAGCGCAAGGGCTACATCCTGCGTCCCAAGTTCATCTTCATCGACGGACGCAGCGGAACCGTGATGCACTCCGAGAACTTCCGCGAGGAGATTCTCTACAACGCGAACCAGACAACGCCCGCGCTCTCGTCGTACTTTGAGCTGATGGACCGCCTCATCCCGAGCTTCCTCAGCACCCTCAGCAGCCAGAAGATCAAGGGCACTCGGATCCTTCTTCAATAACCGCATCGGTTCGTGGGGCGGGCCTCGTCAGGCCCGCTTCCGCCTGTGCTACACTAAATCCTTTGTGCGCGGCCAGTTCCGGCCGTCTTGTAGGGTCCACCTTCAAGCGGACCTTGGGCGTCCGCTTCGTCGGACCCGAACTATGGGGGACTCACGTGTACGCGATTGTTCAGGCGCGCGGCCGCCAGTTGAAGGTGACTCCCGGTGCAGTCGTCGAGATCGACGGTAAGCCCGGCGACACCGGTTCCGAGTTCACGTTTGATCAGGTGTTGTTCGTCGAGAAGGAGGCGGGCGACATCGTGGCCGGCGCTCCGTTCGTCGCGAACGCCAAGGTGATCGGCGTCGTCGACGGCGAGGCGCGAGGACCCAAGCTTCGCGTGTTCAAGAAGAAGCGCCGCAAGGGCTTCCGCAAGATGCGCGGGCATCGCAGCTTCATGACGCGAGTCAAGATCACGGAGATACAGGCGTAGGAGCAGCCTACAGGCTTCGGCCTACAGGCTTCGGTCCCCAAGGTCAGCCTGAAGGCGGACCCTACGAAAGCGTCTTTTGCCAGGACCGAAGGCCGAAGGCCGTAGCCCGAAGGCCACAGGAATTCAGACATGGCTCACAAAAAAGGTCAGGGCAGCTCACGCAACGGGCGCGACAGCAACTCACAGCGGCTGGGCGTCAAGCGCCACGACGGCAACGTCGTGACCGGCGGATCGATCCTCGTGCGACAGAAGGGTCGCCGTTTCGAACCAGGCCTCAACGTCGGCCTCGGCAAGGATCACACGCTCTTCGCGAAGATTGCCGGTAAGGTCCGCTTCGAGGACCACGGGCAGCACGGCCGCAAGATCAGCGTCATACCTGTAGAGTAAGCAGGAATCAGGGATCGGGTATCAGGAATCAAGGATTCAGGGGCATGGGGAACGATTCCTGATACCGTGATTCCTGATACCTGATTCCTTCCCATGTCGTTCGTAGACGAAGTCGACATTCACGTGACCGCCGGCAGCGGCGGCAATGGATGCCTCAGTTTTCGGCGCGAGAAATACGTTCCGCGCGGCGGTCCCGACGGCGGTGATGGTGGCTCGGGCGGTTCCATCTACGTCGTCGCCTCCTCGATCAAGAACACGCTCGTGGACTTCCGTTTCCATCCCGAGTTTCAGGCCAAGAGCGGACAGCACGGCCAAGGGTCGAACAGAACCGGCTTCAGCGCTCACGATCTCGAGATTGCCGTTCCCGTCGGCACGCTCGTCTACGAGAAGGCATCGCCCGATGAGGTGACACTGCTCTCGGATCTCACCGAGGAAGGTCAGCGTGTTCTCGTGGCGCAGGGCGGCCGCGGCGGTCGTGGTAACGCGCGCTTCGTCTCTTCGACCAATCGCGCGCCACGGCGAACCGAACCCGGGGAGCGGGGCGAGGAAAAATTTCTCCGTCTCCAGTTGAAGCTGATTGCCGACGTGGGACTGATCGGGTTCCCGAATGCCGGCAAATCCACGCTCATCTCGGCGATCTCGGCAGCGCGGCCGAAGATTGCGGAGTATCCGTTCACGACGCTGACGCCGAACCTCGGCGTCGTCTCGCTCAGCGATGACCGCAGCTTCGTGGTCGCGGACGTACCGGGCCTGATCGCAGGGGCACATCGAGGCGTCGGCCTCGGGCATCAGTTCCTCCGTCACATCGAACGAACGAAAGTCCTCGTGCATCTGGTCGACGTGTCGAACGTCTCCGGCCGCGATCCGGTCGAGGACTTCGACGTCATTCGCGAGGAGCTGCGTCTGTTCGATCCGGCGGTCGCAGCCAAGCCGCAGATCGTGGCGGCGAACAAGATCGATTCGCTCGACGACCCCGCGCGACTCGACGCACTCGCGAAGCGCGTGCGTCGCGCGAAGCTCCCCTTTCATCGAATTTCCGGTGTGACCGGGGAAGGCGTCGATGCGCTGCTCGAAGCCGTGTGGCGTGAGATCGCCGTGGTCCGCGTCACCGGGGCGGCCGCTGTCGAGACGAGCAACGAGGTCGAAGGGGTCGACTTACTCACACCCCGCCGCAACGCTTGATGAGAAGACTCGGGCTGCTCGGCGGCACGTTCGATCCGATCCACTACGGTCATCTCGATGCGGCGGCAGCTGCGCGACAGGCACTCGCGCTCGACGAACTTCGGCTGCTTCCGGCGCACGACCCTCCGCATCGCCAGATCGGTCCCCGGGCCACCGCGTTTCATCGGTTCGCCATGGTGGCGCTCGCCATCGACGGCGTCGATGGGTATTCGGCGTCGGATGCCGAGCTGCGACGCGATGGACCAAGCTACACGATGGATACGTTACGCACTGTTCATCGCGAAGGGTGGCAGCCGTCGCAAATTTTCTTCATCCTGGGCAGCGATGCCTTTGCAGAAATTACCACCTGGTATGCGTTCCCCGACGTCCTCGACGCAGCGCACTTCGTGGTGATCGCGCGCCCGGGCGCGCGCCTGGACGCAGCCGCGCACCGGGTGCCGGCGCTCGCGGCCCGCGTGCGGCAGGCTGTCGACGTCGGCGCGAAAATTCAGGAGAACACAGCGATTATCCTGGTGGAGGCGCGCACCAGGGACGTGTCGTCGACCGAGGTTCGCGCACGCATCGCGGCAGACGGTCCGCTCGACGATCTGGTGCCGCCGGCTGTCGCGCGGCACATCCGCGCACATCACCTGTATGAAGCGGTAAACGAGTTGCATGGCCAAGACACAGGCAGGAAGCAGCAAAGCGTCTAACCCGATAGCGGCCAAGAAGACCGCTCGCGCATCGGCGCCACGGCGAGCAGTCAAGGCACATCGACTGCCGAAGGAAGTGACCGGGGCGGTCGATGCCGCGCGCGACAAGAAGGCCGAAGACGTGGTGGTGCTCGACCTGCGCAACGCCGGAGGCTTCACGGATTACTTCGTGATCTGTACGGGCGGCAACGCGCGACAGATCACCGCGATTGCCGATTCGGTGCAGGAACAGTTGAAGCGCGACTTCAGCGAACGGCCGGCCCTGTCGGAAGGCGTGGACCGATCCGAATGGATACTGCTCGACTACTTCGATTTCGTCGTCCACATCTTCAGCCGCGAGTGCCGGGCGTTCTACGGCCTCGAGCGGCTGTGGGGCAACGCCGACCGCCACGAGTTCGGCGACGACGAGCCGTCGACACGCGTCGGCTCATAGCTCCCTACGTCATGGGCCACCTGAAGGTGGCCCCTACGACAATACGGGAACTGACTCCCAACTCCCAATCGATTGTGGGGTCCGCCTTTAGGCGCACCTCGCGCCAACGATGACCGCGCACACACTACGCGCGGTTCTGACGACGACCGCCGACGCTCTGATTGCGGTCACGCTGGCACCACGGTGCATTTCCTGCGATCGTCCGCTCGACGAGCCGACGCAGGGCTGCATGTGTCCTGGGTGCTGGAACCTGGTCGGGCCCGCGCAGACGCGGTCGTCCTTCAGTGGTGCCATTACGATGGCGAGGGCCGGCGGCGATTTCGACGGGGCACTTCGCGCGGCGATTCACGCATTCAAATACGAAGGTCGCCGGTCCCTGGCGACGCCGCTTGGACGGCTGATGCAGTCGAGTGGACGCGACCTTCTGCGCGACGCGCACTGTGTCGTTCCAGTGCCGCTGCATGCGTGGCGTCATTTCCGCCGTGGGTTCAACCAGGCGTCGGATCTCGCGAAGGCTGTGGGCGTCCCTGTTGTGCACGCGCTGTGGCGAACGCGAGCCACGACGTCGCAAAGCGGTCTCACTGCCGCCGCTCGTCGTCGAAACGTCGGCGGCGCGTTCCAGGTGTCGCCGTTGCTGTCGGTGCGAAGACGTGAGGATCTGCTGGGCGATCGGATCGTGGTGCTGGTGGATGACGTGAGGACGACCGGCGCGACGCTGCATGCGTGCGCCGAAGTACTGCGAGCGGCGGGTGCACGCGAAGTGCGAGCATTGACCGCCGCCGCCAGGGATATCTAAGCCTACTTCTTGCTCAGCTCTTCGAAGATGACCCCGAAGTTGCCGCCGGGGCCGCCGCGTCCGCCGGTGATCGTGTAGTCCTTGAACTTGTCGGGCAGCTTGAACTCCATCGCCGCCTGCTCCGGCGTCTGCCCCTTCTTCAGCGCATCTCGCGCCGCCGTCAGGTACAGGCGATTGAACTCACCGTAATCGACGAAGTCCTGAAACTTCATCAGCGTCGTGCTGTGGCCGGTGATCACCGTGTCCACGTTCGTGATGCCCTTGCTCGCCTTCCCGATCGTCTCGCCATAGGCGACTCCGCTGCCACCGTTGTTGCGGTCGATGAGCGGGAGCCCTTTCGTGGCGAAGACATCGCCCGCATGCATGACGCGAGAGGCGCGGAACACGACGAACGCGTCCCCGTTGGTGTGCGCCGCGCCGTAGTAATAGAGATCGATTGCGTCGGCGCCGCTGAGCAGTGTCTGCTTGTCCTTGAACGTGCGATCCGGCAACCCGTTCTTGTTCGCGGGATCCTTGAACACGTCCAGCTTCTTCATATTCTCCGCCGTGTTCTCCTGCGTCACGATCTCGACGCTCGCGGGAAAGAACTGATTGCTGCCCGTATGATCGCCGTGTGTGTGCGTGTTGATGATGTAGGTGACCGGCTTGTCGGTGACGCTCTTGACCTGATCGAGGATCGCCTGCCCGTTGTTGGCGAGCTTGGTATCCACGATGACGACGCCGTTGCCGGCGAGGTACACGGCGGTGTTCCCACCCTGACCCTGCAGCCAATAGAGCTTGTCGTTGATTTTTTCGATCTTGCCGACCGGCGGAAAATTGAACCCGCCGCCGCGCGCGCCGCCCTGCCGACCCTCGCCTCCCGGTCGACCCTGGCCTTGCCCTTGTCCGATGACCGTCGCCGCCGCGAGCGTGATCGCCCCTGCGAGCGAGAGGGCGCCGAGAACGAACTCACGTTTCATGTCTGGCCTCCGCCTCGAGCACACGTGCCCGGTCTTGCCGGATCGGGCATTGATTCGAAAGCCGCTCGCTGGGGCGGAAGTGTACTCCGACTGCTGGCCCCCCGTACCGATGGGCCGGGTCGCCGAAATATCCGAGGGTCACGATCCCGCCTCCGGCGGCCGGGTAGATGTCGGCGCCGTCCGACGCGATGGTCACCGTGAGGAGCGAGTTGCCTCCCCCCGCATCGGCCTCGCTGCTGCTCACGGTCCAGAGGAGATTGCCCCATTGAACCCGACTACTTCATCCGGCTGCGGAACTCGGGATACATCGTCTCGGCGCCGCCGCGTGTCGCGACGGGAGGCAGGCTGAACTTCTTCGCGAACTCCTCGAGGAACGGGTTCCTGCCCGGCAGGAAGTGCGGCACCGCGCCGCGCGGACGATCGGCGATCTCCACCACCGACTGACACGGATACAGCAACTGCTCCGGCGTCAGCGGCCGCGGGTTGCGCTGCAGGTTCGTCGACTTGACGAGCGGTTCCGTGAGATAGACGGGATCCTCGGTCATCGTCACGTACGTCAGCACATCGCCGTGACGCATGAAGCGTTCGGTGAGCATCGTCTGATCGCTTTGCGGCAGTCCGTTGCGGCGATGCCACATCTGCTTGATATGCGTGGTGGAAACGACCAGCGTGTCGCCGTCCCACGTCCCGGTCGAGAAACCCGCCCACGTGTGTCCGGCGTACGCGGACGGGTGCGGCCGACCGTCCATCCACACGACGCGACGCTGTTGAAAGTTGCTCGCGTCGAAATGCACGGCGACGACCTGCTCGGTCATCGGATCGCGCTCTTCCCAGATCCGCAGATTCAGCGGCCCTCGATAGAGATACGGAGCGGAATGCGCGCGGCATTGATGTTCGGGCACGGTGAGGCGCGACGGATCCCACGACTCGGCAAAGGCGCGCGCGTTCTCGTTGACCGGCAACCCGAGATAGTCACCAAGCGCCGGACCCGGAACGCGCTCGGGCTGATCCTCGTGGAACACCGCCTGCCAGCTGCCACTGAGGTCGATCTGCGCCGATGCCGGCGCCGCCGCGCCAAGCACAAAAACGATGAGACAGATGAAGGGTAGCCGTCGCATGCGTCAACGACTCGCGGTCGATGTGGATGCCACGTTGCGGAAGACCGCCTCGACGAACAACGCGGTCGTCCAGGCACCGCGATCCGATCCGTACCGCGTGTCCCAATCGAGGGTCGGTCGCGCGGCCGTGACCTGATCGAGCGAGAGCCCGCGCTTGACCATGTCCTGCACGCGGTCGCGCACGATCGTCATCATGTCGCGATACTCGACGACGTCGAGCTCGTCGGAGATGCGGCCGTGGCCCGGGATGACCTGCGTGCCGCCTTCGGTGAACTGCTCCGAGACGACGAGATCGACGAGCTGGTTCAGCGCTTCGATGATCCCGTTGACGTGACCACCGCGCGCAAGGTCGATACGCGGATAGCTCGTGGTCACGTACACGTCGCCCGCGCAGATGACGTCGGAGCTGCGAAAGAACACCAGCGAGTCACCGTCAGTGTGCGCGCCCGGCACGTGAATCAGCTGGACGGCTTCGCCGTTGAAATACATGTCCTTTCGATCCTGGAAGAACGTGTCGGTTGGCCACGCCGCAAACGGAAGCGCCGGCTCGCCTGCCTTGGGTGCGCTCAACGCGTTCAGGACGTTCTCGTGCGCGACGATGAACGCGCTGCGGGCGCCAGCCGCGCCAAGTTGTCCGAGGAAGTTTCCGGCAACCAGCTGCGACCCCGCCGCGGCAATCTTCGCGTTGCCTCCGGTGTGATCGGGATGGGCGTGCGTGTTGACGACGTAGCGAATCGGCTTGCCGTCGGCAAGCGTCGCGATCGCCTGCAGCAACGGATCGGCGAGCGCCTCGGTCATCGTGTCGACGACGAGCACACCTTGCGGACCGACCTGCACCGCCGCATTCCCGCCGGCGCTCGCCAGCAGATGAACCTGCCCGTGCACGGGGAGCACGTCGATCGCGGCGCCTGCCGCGGTTCGAACAGTCCGACCTGCGGCCGTCTGACCCGCGGTTTGTGCCCTGACGGTCAACGACAGAAGCGCGATCGCCAGGACCGCCGCAATCGCCCGCCACCGCACTCCGTCAGCGCCGCTGAACCGGGTTTCCCTCCGCCGCATGTCGTGCCGTAAGCATGGCGGATCCGATTCGTCGGGGCAAGGCTTCTGACGTGTCGCCTCTGGACAACCACGGTCGGTGCGCGCACTATATGCGCTCACGAGGGGTGGCACTATGACGCGCGAAGAAATCACCGACCTGGTCACCCGCTGCCGCATCGCTCTCGCCAATCACGACACGAAGGCGCTCGTGGCTGCGCACGCGGAAGGCTGCACGATTGAGAGTCCGACCGCGGGCGGTGTGGCGACCGGACGCGCAGCGGTCGCGAAGGTGTATGACGCCTGGTTCAACGGCTTTCCCGATCTCAAGGTCGCGGCGGGCGACCTGTTGATTGACGGGAATCACGCAGCGCATTGCATGGTCTTGAGCGGTACCGATACGGGCGGATTCCTGGGCATGCCGGCAACAGGCAAGCCGTTCAGGGTACCGCTCGTATGGGTGATCGAGGCGGACAACGGTCTAGTGACGCACGCGCGGCCCTTCTATGACTTCTCCGGCCTACTGATTCAGATCGGCGTCCTCAAAGTAAAATCGGTGTAGTACGCGCGCTTTTCCTTGCCACGGCCACGCAGGCGGCGCACAATGGCAGCCCTCCGGCAACCCCCCATTTCATGGAGAACCACGATGCGGAAGAGAACGCGCCTGTCGCGGCGTTTCACCGTCGTCGTTATCGCCCTCGGCTTCGCGTGTGTGGTCGGCGCCAGCTCGCCCGCGTACGCCAGCGCCATCGCGTTGAGCAGTATCATCGCCTCGGATTTGACAGTGACGGCCCAAACCGGCGTGATCGCGTTCGACCCGGCTTTCACACAGGCGTTCGCGTCGGCTCAGAACAGCCTCGGCGACGTTGATGCCAACGTAGACGGCTCACCGAGCGATCCAGCAACCGCCAGCGCCGCGGTGACGTGGGCGGCGGGAAGCGCCTCGTCTGGCGGCACGCAATGGTCGGCACAAAGTGGCGTCAACATCCCAGGCTTCACCGATGGTGCCGCATCGTCACAAGGCCAGGCTCTCTGGTCGAGCACGTTCACGATCACCTGCCCCGAGAATACGACCTGCAGCCCCACGACCAACGTGAACTTCGGCACGCTCATCGACTGGAACCTCTCGGTCTTCACTCAAGAAGCTGGCCTCTTCGCATTCGCGCAGGCCACCTTCAATCTGCTGCTGGATGGCGAAACGGTCCTGTTCTGGTCATCACCGCTGTCAATCGGTCCCAACGACGCAATGTCGGACACCAGTTCTGATTTTCTGCTGACCAATTCGGTGGCGTTGGCATATGGAACGCCATACTCGCTCTTCTTGCGAGTCGACGCTGAATCAAATGCAGCGAACATCCCTGAGGTCCCGGAACCGGCGACGTTGACGTTGTTGAGCGTCGGCGGCCTCATCACCATGGTTCGCGTGCGTCGTACTCGACTCGTTCGTCGCTGATACCCGCACCTCCGGCCCTCGTGCGATCGGTCGACTGATTCTTTGGTGGCCTTCCCCAGGCCAAGGAGTTGCGTCATGACCCGCAAGTCGTCTGCGTGGCTGGTGTTGATCGCGTTTGGCTCGCTGCTCGCGCTTGCAGCGCCAACCGCGCTGGCAAAGGACATTGGAGCCGAAGCTCCGTGCGCCACGTGCGGCAAGGTGTCCGTGCAGGAATCCTCGAGTGCCGGCACCAGCATCAGCCGCAGCGAGGGGAATCTCAAGGAGCGTGTCGGGATCGCACAGATCGCCACGGCAATCAGCACGATCGCGCTGAACGTCGTCTACAACTCATACAACGCGGACATGTCGCGCGCGCAGGTCGACACGGTCCTGGCGTACGGCTGGACCCACTCCTACAACATCTTTCTCTTCAGTCAGCTCGGCTCGATGTTCCGCTATGACGGGGACGGCCGGGTCACCCGCTACAAGGTGGGCGCCGGCGGCACCTACACGGCCGCGCCCGGCTACTTCGAAACGCTGGTCAAGAATCCCGACGGCACGTTCACGCTGCGGCAGAAGGACGGCACCGTCTATACGTTCGCGGCGATCCCCGGCACGCCGTTCCTGGTCGTTGGCCCGGTGTATCGCTTGACGAAGATCGTCGACCGGAACGGCAACACGACCACTCTCACCTATGTGGCTGGCAACCTCACCAGCGTCACCAACACCTACGGTCGCAGTCTGACGTTCACCTACAACGGGTTTAAGAAAGTGGCGTCGGTGACCGACCCGGCCGGCCGCGTCACCACGTTTGGGTACGACAGCACCGGGCGCAAGCTGACGCAGATCACCGATCCGAACGGCCGGACGATTCAGTACACCTACAACACCCTCTATCAGCTCACGAGCAAGGTCGACAAGGACGGCCGCGTTTTCACCTACACCTACCAGAGCAACGAGCCGGCGGCCGTGCGCGACAGCAGCGGCGCCACGCGCGGCCGGCTCTCGAACCCGACCAATTGGGCCACCGATCCGACGCAGCTGGCCGCGAATCAGCTGCGCGTCTACACCCCGTCGACGACGACGGTCACCGATGGTGTCGGCAACCTGTGGCGCTATCAGTACGACTCGCGCGGTTACGTCACGAGGGAAATCGCGCCCGACGGAGCGACCACCCAATACAGCTACGACGCGGCGACGCTCATGGTCAGCTCGGTGACCAACGCGAATGGTCACACGAGCAGCTTCGCGTACGACGCAATGGGCAACGCCACTCAGATCACCAACGCCGCAGGACATACGACTTCCTACACCTACGAGCCCGTTTTCAGCCATGTGACCAGCGCCACCGACGCGCGAGGCAGGGTCTCGACCTTCACCTATGACGTGAGAGGAAACCTCACATCCTCAACCGATACCGCCGGCCACAGCGACGTATTCACCTATGACGTGTACGGCAACGTGTTGGCGCACACCGACAGGAACGGTCACACGGAGCATTACACCTATGACGCGGCCGGCAACTTGATCGAGATGACCGATGCGGCAGGGGCGACAACCTCGATGACCTACGACGCTGATGGAAATCGCACGTCAGTCACAGACGCCAACGCGCACACGACCCTCTATCAATACGACGGCATGAACCGTGTGATCCACGAGACCGATCCGGCCGGCCACAGCACCGATGTGCAATATGACGGCGAAGGGAATCGCGTTCAAGCCACTGATCGAAATGGCAACGTCACGAAGTACCAATATGACCGCCGTCTCCGGCTGATCGGCACCATCGATGCCGCCAACAAGACCGAGACATACGGCTACGACGGCAACGACAACCACACGTCCCTGACGGACCGCAATGGAAAGACGACGACGATGCAGTATGACGTGCAGAATCGCGTGACGCGTGTCACCGATCCCGTAGGCGGCATGACTGTTACTGCCTACGACGCTGCCGGCAACATCGTCACGCAGACCGACGCCAACACACACGCCACCGCCACCAGCTACGACACGCTCGAACGGCCCAGCGTCGTCACGGATGCGCTCGGCAACATGACCCGTTTCGAGTACGACACCGGCACCTTGAGCGGCTGCCCGTCGTGTGGCGTCACACCTGGATCGCGCCAGGCGACCAAGAAGACCGATGCGGCAGGTAAGGTGACCTATTACAAGTACGACGCGCTCGATCGGCCGATCAAGGAAGTACGCAAGGTGGGCGGCACCGCCGACACCATCACGGCGGCGGATGCCGTCACCACGACTGCCTACGATGCCGTCGGCAACAAGGTGACGGTCATCGAGCCGAACGGCCACACGACCAGCTATCAGTTCGATGTCGTGAACCGGGTCGTTCGCGTGACGAACGCTGCAGGCGACGTCACGCAGATGGCCTACGACCCGGTCGGCAATTTGGTGACGAAGACCATCGCCAACGGAAATGTCATCAGCTACGTCTACGACTCACTGAATCGTCTGATCGACGAGCGCGACAGTGTTGGACGGATCACTACTCTTGGCTACGACAACGTTGGCAACCGGACGAGCCAGACCGACGGCAACGGCAGCACAACTGGCTTCGCCTACGATTCGCTGAACCGGCTCGTCACAATCGTTGATGCCTTGAACCACCCCACCACGTACCAGTACGACTTCGTGGGCAACCTGTTGAAGACAACGGACCGCACCGGGGCGTCGACGGCCTTTACCTACGACGCATTGAATCGCCGCACCAGCATGACCGATGCGTTGACGCATACCACCGGCTATGAGTACGACGCGGTCGGCAATCGCACGAAGGACGTCGACGCGAACTCGCACGCGACGGAATATCGCTACGACGCCGTCAATCGCCTCACCAAAGAAACGTATGCCGACGCGACGTTCCGGACGTTTGCCTACGACGCGGTCGGCAATACGACGAGCCGGGCCGACGCGATGGGCCGCACCACGACATACAGTTACGACGATCTCTACCGCTTGACCGGCCGCTCGTATCCGAGCCTGGTGAACGATTCGTTCGCCTACGACTTGTCGGGCCGCATGATCGCAGCGCAGCGCGGGGCGTGGGCCGAAACCTTCAGCTACGACGGCGCCGATCGCCTGACCGAATCAGTGCAGAACGGCTACATCACGAGCTACAGCTATAACATCCCTGGCCGGACCCGCACACTCGTCTATCCGAGCGGGCGCGTCATCACGGAAGCGACGGACCCTCGCAACCGGATCAGCGCGATCGACGATGGCGGGCCGGCGATCGCGCGGTATTCCTACGACGCGGGCGATCGCGTCGTGACGCGTGCCTATCGCAATGGCGAGACGACCGCCTACACTTACAACGCCAACAACTGGACGACCAGTCTCGAACACGCTGGGACGACCTTCGTCGCGTTGTTCAACTACTCCCACGACAACGAAGGCAACAAACTGTTTGAAGAGAAGTTTCACGACGCGAGCCACTCCGAGGCGTATCAGTACGACGCGACCCATCGATTGATCGACTACAAGGTCGGCACGCTGGTCGGCTCGACCGTGCCGGTTCCGTCGACCCAGACCGGGTACAGCCTCGATCCGCTCGGCAACTGGACGACGAAGACGACAAACGGCGTCCCGCAGACGCGGACGCACAACGCAGTCAACGAACTGACGCAGGTCGATGCGACGCCGTTCGTCTACGACGCCGACGGGGACACACTGGACGATGGCGCGCTCACCTATGGCTACGACGAAGAGAACCGTCTCGTCCGGGTCATTCGCAAGAGGGACTCGGCCATCGTCGGTCAATACCAGTACGACGCGCTGGGTCGGCGTGTGACGAAGGTCGCCAGCGCCGGATCGCCCTTCACCACGACGGTATACTTCTATGACAACGACCGCGTCATCGAAGAGCGCAACAGCGGTGGCGTGACCCAGGCCACCTACGTCTATGGGAACTACGTCGACGAAGTGCTGACGATGAACCGGGGCGGACAGACGTACTACTACCATCAAAACGCGCTCTGGTCGGTGGCCGCAATCACCAGCAGCGCCGCGGCTGTCGTCGAGCGATATGCCTACGACGCGTACGGGTCTCCAAGTGTTACCGATGGAGCGGGTGTTCCGATCGCGCCGAACTCGTGGGGAACACCGCATAGCGGCATCGGCAATCCGTACCTCTTCACGGGATGCCAGCTCGATGAAGAAACGGGCCTGTACAACTATCGTGCTCGCTACTACGACGCTCTGACGGGCCGATTCCTGAGTCGCGATCCGGATGGTTACGGAACCGGCGGTATGAACTTGTACGAGTACGTCGCCGACAATCCGATAAACGCCAGCGATCCGTCCGGCCGTGAGCTGTTCGTCTACGGAGAGGCGACAGCCACGGCGTTCGAGGCCTCGCTCGGTGCGGAGAAGCGACTGATTAGCCGCAGCTTTCCCGCGCCTCCGTATGACGTGCGAGACATCGCAAGGGCCGAATCCGGGCAGCCCTTGTACATGCTCGTTCCAAAGGAGCCCTATTCGGAGGAAAAGCGCAAAGGGCTCAGCAACTACGAACAGCCGCTGTATGACGCGATGTACAGCCGCCAGTCACACATGATTGCCTGGAGGGACAAAGCCGAAGGTCGATGGTGGCATTCGAAGGAAGTCGATCTCTTCGGAACATTCACGCCTGCGGATCGGAAGCAGATCAACTTGATCAATCTGGAGAAGTACAAGGCGTCCGAAGCCGCCAAGGGAATCACCGAAACGGTGAACAGCTCGACGATCAAACCGCCTTCGAACCTGGTTGGCTACTGGGAAGTCACGGTCTGTCAGTGCGAGGACGTCACACGAGCGAATCACTCGTTCGTCAAGCTGCGAGCGCTCAAGAATGGCGCGGTCTATACCGTCGACTCACCCGGGCCCGGTGAGCCGGTGACGTGGTGTTCCGGGAATCTGTTGACGGCGGATCACAAAGAAATGGCCTCGGTGACCATTTTCAACCCGGGTCTCAATCCGACCTTCGCATGGGGCGAACGGGGCGCATTCTGCCATCAGTATGCGTGGGAGATTCTGTATCAGTCCACGATGATCGCCGTTCCGGGAGGGATGTGTCCCGACAAGCCGCTCGGCGGTCAGATCTCCGGCCGGATCAGGAAGAAGTAGTTCCCTTCGCGCTGCAAACGAACCGGTTTTCAACGGATGCCTTTGCTGAGTCCCCAAGCCCAAGGAGTTTCTTCATGGCACTCTCGCTCCGTGTCGGCCTGATTCCTGTTCTCGTTGCCAGCATCGTCACACTGCTGACTACGAGCGCGCTGGCGAAAGACATCGGCGCAGAGCCGCCTGGGTGTGGCACGTGCCCGACGTGCACGACCTGTGGTCACCCTGCCGTCTGGGAGCCATCGAGCGCCGGCACGGCCATCAGCCGGACGGAAGGGAATCTCAGAGAACATATTCCGATCACCGAGGTGAGGAGCGCCAGCTTTCCGATGAGCCTCAGCGTTGTCTACAACTCGTACAACGCGGACATGTCGAGGGCCCAAGTTGACACCGTGCTTGGGTACGGGTGGACGCATTCCTACAACGTCTTTCTCTTCAGTCAGCTCGGCTCGATGTTCCGCTTCGATGGCGAAGGGCGTGTGACCCGTTACAAAGTCGGGCCCGGAGGCACGTACACCGCCGCTCCCGGATACTTCGAAACGCTCGTGAAGAATCCGGACGGCAGCTTCACGCTGCGACAGAAGGACGGCACCAAATTCACCTTCGTGCTGATTCCGGGAACGCCGTTTCTGGTAGTTGGGCCCGTGTACCGGCTGACGAAGATCGTCGACCGCAACGGCAACACGACGACGCTCACCTACGTAGGTGGCAATCTGACGAGCGTGACCGATACCTACGGTCGCAGTCTGACGTTCACCTACACCAGCCTCAAGAAGGTGGCGTCGGTGAAGGATCCGGCAAATCGCATCACGACATTTCAATACGACAGCACGGGCCGCAAGCTCACCAGCATCGTCGACCCGAACGGCAAGGCAACGCAGTACACCTACAACAGCCTGTATCAGCTCACGAGTAAGGTCGACAAGGACGGGCGCGTCTCCACCTACACCTATCAATCGAATGAGCCGACCTCCGTGCGAGATAGCAGCGCACAGTCACGCGCACGCCTGTCGAACCCGCTCAACTGGGCGACTGATCTCATTCAGCTCGCGATGAATCAAACGCGAGTCTATATGCCGACAACGACGACGGCGACCGATGGCCGCGGCGATCTGATCAGCTATCAATACAACGCGCAGGGATACGTGACGCAGGTGACACAGCCTGACGGGGCAACGACCCGATACACCTACGACCCCGCCACGCTGATGCTCAGCTCGATCATCAACGCCAACGGTCACACGACGAGCTATGCCTACGACGCGCAGGGAAACCGTACGCAGATGACCGACGCGCTGGGTCGGACAACGACCTACACGTACGAACCGGTGTTCAACCAGGTGTTGACGATGACGGATCCGCGCGGACGTACGACGAACTATACGTACGACAGCAACGGGAACCTGACATCGGCCACCGATCCACTCGGTCAGACAACAAACTTCGCGTATGACGTTCATGGCAACATCACCACGCGTGTGGACAAGAACAGCCATACGACGAGCTATACGTACAACGCGGCAGGCAATCTCATCTCCGTGACCGACGGGGCCGGTCACACGACGACGATGACCTACGACGTGGTCGGCAACCGCACGTCGATGACCGACCCGGGCGGACACACGACGTCGTACCAGTACGACGGCATGAACCGTCCGATCAGGGAAGTCGACGCGGCTGGCAACAACACGGACACGCTCTACGACGGCGAAGGCAACCGTATTCAGACGATCGATCGCAACGGCAATTCGACCACCTATCAGTACGATCTCCGGCAGCGCCTCACGGCGGTGACCGACGCCGCCGGCAAGACCGAGTCGTACACGTACGACGCCAACGACAATCGAGCGTCCCTCACAGATCGCAATGGCAAGGTCACGTTGACGCTGTACGACGTGCAGAACCGCCTGGTCCGCGTCACCGACCCTCTCGGAAGTCAGAGCTACACCACATACGACGCAGACGACAACGTCCTCAGTCAAAGGGACGCCAACGGCAACACGACCACCTACACCTACGACGCCCTGGAACGTCTCGGGACGCGGACCGATGCAGCCGCGAACGTGACGCGCTTCGACTACGACACCGGTACACTGGCCGGTTGTCCAACCTGCGGCGTCACGCCCGGATCGCGGCTGGTGACGAAGAAGACAGATGCGCGGGGGAAGGTGACGTATTACAAGTACGACGCCCTCGACCGCCTGATCAAGGAAGTGCGCAAGGTCGGCGGAACGGCCGACACCATCACTCCGTCCGACGCGGTCACCACGACCACGTACGATCCGGTCGGCAACGTGCTGGTCCTGACCGAACCGAACGGAAACGCAACGAGCTACCAGTACGACAATGTCAATCGTGAGATCAAGAGGACCAATGGCGCCGGCGAGGTCACCCTCACGGCGTTCGACATCGACGGCAACGTCACGTCACAACTGCTGCCGAATGGGAATGTCCTCAGCTATGCCCATGACGCTCTCCACCGTCGCACTCAGGAGTCCGACAGCGTCGGCCCGATCATCATCCTCGGATACGACAACGTCGGGAACCGAACGAGCCAGACCGACGGCAACGGGAACACGACGACGTACGCGTACGACTCGCTCAACAGGGTCGTCACGATCGTCGACCCGCTGACGAAGCCGACGGCGTTTCAATACGATTTCGTCGGCAACCTGGTAAAGACAACGGACCGAACAAGTGCGGCAACGACCTACGCGTACGACGGGTTGAATCGTCGCATCAACATGACCGATGCGTTGAGCAATACGACACAGTACGAATACGATCCCGTCGGCAACCGAACGAAGATCATCGACGCCAACACACACGCAACGTCGTATCAGTACGACGTCATCAATCGGTACACCAAAGAGATCGCTGCGGACGGTACCTTCTCGACCTTCACCTACGACCCCGTTGGGAACACCACAAGTCGCACTGATCCGATCGGACGGACGACGAATTACAGCTACGACGACCTGAATCGCCTGGTGTCGCGTTCCTATCCCAGCCTGGTGAACGATTCGTTCGCGTACGATTTGTCCGGCCGCATGATCACGGCGCAGCGCGGCGCCTGGCTGGAAACCATCACCTACGATCCCGCCAACCGGGTGACGCAGTCGGTGCAGAACGGGTATCCGGTCGGGTACAGCTATAACGTTCCCGGTCGCACGCGCACGATTGTCTATCCGAGCGGGCGCGTCATTACGGAAACGACGGACGCGCGGACTCGACTTGGCTCGATCGCTGACGGCGGCCCGGCCATCACGCAATACACCTACGATGTCGGCGATCGTGTGCTCACGCGGACGTACCGCAACGGCGAGACCACGGCGTATACGTACAACGCGAACGACTGGACGACCAGCCTCGAGCACGCCGGCACCACCTTCGTCGCCCTCTTCAATTACGCCTACGACGATGAAGGCAACAAACGATTCGAGGAGAAATTCCACGACGCGAGTCGCTCGGAGGCGTATCAGTACGACGCGACGCATCGGCTGATCGACTACAAGGTCGGCACCCTGGTGGGATCGACCGTGCCCGTTCCAGCGACCCAGACCGCATACAGCCTGGATCCCGTCGGCAACTGGACGAGCAAAACGACGAATGCCGTCGTGCAGACCCGCACACACAACGAAGTCGACGAGTTGACCCGGATCGACAGCGAGCCGTTCCGGTGCCTGGACGTGCACGGAAACCTGGTGTCGATCTGTTACGACCGGAACGGGAACATGGTCAACGACGGCACGTACACCTACAACTACGACGAGGAGAACCGTCTCGTCCAGACCATCCGCACCGCGGACTCGGCCATCGTCGGCCAGTATCAGTACGACGCGCTCGGCCGCCGGGTAGTGAAGGTCGCCAGCGCCGGGGCACCCTTTGCCACGACCGTGTACGTGTACGACGACTCACGCGTCATCGAAGAGCGCGACAGCGCGAGTGTGACGAAGGCCACATACGTGTACGGCAGGTACGTCGACGAAGTGCTGACGATGGATCGTGGAGGCCAGACGTATTACTACCACCAGAATGCGCTATGGTCGGTCGCCGCGATCACGGACAGCGCGGCGGCAGTCGTCGAGCGGTACGCCTATGACGCGTATGGCAGCGTGAGTGTGACCAATGGGGCGGGCGTCCCCGTTGCGCCCAACGCCTGGGGCACACCACACAGCGCCATCGGCAACCCGTATCTGTTCACCGGCCGCGAGTCCGACGAAGAGACGGGACTCTATTACTATCGCGCACGGTACTACGACCCGATCAAGGGCAGGTTCATCGAGCGAGATCCCGACGAGGATGCCGTCGGGATGAATCTCTACGCGTACGTCAAGGACCGCCCGACATTCTTCCTCGACCCGTTCGGAGACGCGCCGATTCCGCCATGGCTCCAGGCGGCGTCTCCGGAAGAGCTCGCGGAAATCAAACGTCTTGTCGACCATCTCAAGACCTTGCGCGGCATCTACTCAGCGTCGGGCTCGAATAGTGCGCTGAGCACGGGGACGCACAACCTGGCCAGACGGTCAACAGAACAGGCGCTCAAGGCGCTGCAGCAGAAAATCCAGGCGCGGTACACGGCGCAGCTCGCCCAATCGAGTCTGGCACGCATCGCCGGGCAACAAGCGCTCGGGAGAGCGGGGGCCATTCGCGGCGCCGCCGGAAAAACACCAAAGTCGATGGCTATCGGACCGCTGGGCGCCCTCCTGATCTGGGGTGAGGCGATGTACGGCATGTTGTCCGAGCTCGACGATCGATTCGAGGAGCTCGAACAGTACAAGCGGCGGCGCGCGGAACTCGAGCAGTTGCAAAAGGAGTTGGAGCCGTTCATCGCGCCCTGCTGCGAAGGGCGGGGGATGGTCTATGTCGGACCGCTGGCCGGAAGCCATTACTACAGCAAGGGCGCTGTCGACATGAAGGGCAGGCCGTATTGGATCGACGCCTGCGAATACGAATGGCGCGTGAAGTACAACGGCCCGCAGTGGCGACTGCCAGGAGAAGAATGGGATCGCGCCTGGTGGATCGCGGAGCCGGACACGCCTGATGGCCCGCGAGTGACGGCTGGTCAAACGAAAAAGTAAGTTCTCGTCGATGTTCGAGAAGCAATACGGCGAGCGACCACGGGACGTGTACGCTTACGTGTTCGTCAGCGGCACGACGGCGGCGTACACGTCCTGGGCGATCGCATCACGATCACCACTCGCGTCGAGGCGCACCCATCGCGCGCCGATCTGGCGCAAATAGCTCTGCCGGACGCGCGCCAGCAGCGCGAGGTCGCGTTCATAGGCGTCACGGTCGACGGTCTTGCGCTGTGCCGACACGTCCGGAGGGATGTCGAGCAGCAGCGTGAGATCGGGCTGCGGTAAATACTTCTGCGCGTCGCGCAGCCACGCACCATCGAGTCCCTGCGCTTCGCCATAGGCGATGCTCGAGGCCAGATACCGGTCGCACACCAGCACCGTGCCCGACGCGCGTTCTCGCTCGATCTCGGGCTTCCACTCGTAGCGGTTCGCCACGTAGAGCAGCTGCATGACCTCGGCCGGGTACTGCCGCTCTCCGCGCAGCGCTCGCCCGATCTCCTGACCGATCGCCGTCGTGTAATCGGGGAACGACAGCAACCGCACCCGGCGACCTATGGCCGTGAGTCGATCGCGCAGCCGCTCGGCCTGCGTCTGCTTTCCGCTCTGGTCGAGCCCTTCGAAAGCGATGAGCGCGCCGGTCATGACTCGAGTGCCAGCACGTCGTCCAGCGTCTGACGCCGCCGAATCACGCGCCACATACCGTCTTCGACGAGCACCTCCGGCGCGAGCAGATGTCGGTTGTAGTTCGAGGCCATCACCGCGCCATACGCGCCGGTGTCGAGCACGGCGATCAGATCGTCGACCTCCAGTCGCGGAAGCATCCGATCGCGCGCGAACACGTCGCTGCTCTCGCAGATCGGCCCGACGATGTCCCAGCTCGATTCGGCGCCGGGACGCGGCGTGACGGGAAGCATGCGGTGAAACGAACCGTAGAGGGCCGGCCGCATCAACTCCGTCATGCCGGCGTCGAGCACGGCGAACTGACGGCCATCGGGAAAGCGCTTCGTGTCGACCACGCGCGCCACGAGCGCGCCCGAGTGCCCGACAATCGCCCGCCCCGGTTCCAGCACCACTGGAATGCCGACGCGACGCAGCTCAGGAAGCACCGCCGCGGCATATTCGGCGGGAGTGATCATCGCCCGTCCTTCATAGGCGATGCCGAGACCACCGCCAAGATCCACGTGCTCGAGCGCGAAGCCATCGTCGCGCAGAGCCATGGCGAGCGAGACCAGGGCCCCCGCGGCGCGACACAGGGGTTCTGCGGTTGTGATCTGCGATCCGATGTGAATGTGCACGCCGACGAAGCGCACACCTTCGAGCGCACGTCGCTCACGATAAATCGCGAGCGCCTCCTCGAGCGGTACACCGAACTTGTTCGATTTCAGGCCGGTCGAGATGTTGGCGTGCGTCCGCGCGTCGATGTCGGGATTCACGCGCAACGCGACGCGCGCCACCCGACCCTGTGCGCGCGCCAGCGCCGCGATCCGATCGAGCTCCCCGGCCGATTCGGCGTTGATGGTGCCGACGTCGATGCCGATGGCGTACTCGAGCTCCTCACGCGTTTTCCCCACGCCGGTAAAGACGATCTCACCCGGCGAAAACCCGGCGCGCAGCGCGACGCCGACTTCGCCACCCGAGTTCGCGTCCGCGCGACTGCCCATAGACTTGAGCAGACGCGCGATCGCGAGCGTCGAATTTGCCTTCAGCGCGTAGTGAATGGCATGTGGGTAGCCGGCAAAGGCGGTATCGATTGCGCGGTACGACTCGCTGATCGCCCGCGCACTGTAGACGTACACGGGCGTGCCGACCTCGTCAGCGATCGCGCGCACGCTGACACCGTCGCAGGCAAGTCCGTGATCTGTTGGTTGAAACGGTAGATGCACCTAGCTGGTTGGTGGATGGTGGATGGTGGATGGTGGATAGTAGGTGGTGGTGGTTCGTGGTTCTTCCACTATCCACGATCCACCAACCACCATCCAGCCCGCATGGTATCATGCGCAACATTCCCGACACGCAGCCGACCGCGACAGACGACCTCATCGAACGCTGCCTGAATGGCGATCAGGCCGCGTGGGAGGAGATCGTCCGCCTGCACTGGCGCAAGGTGTTCAACATCGCCTATAAGTTCGTCGGTCGCCACGACCTCGCCGAAGATCTCACGCAGGACGTTTTTCTCAAGCTGTTCAAGTCGCTCGACACCTTTGATCGCCGCGCGAACTTCCAGACGTGGCTGATCAGCGTGAGCCGCAATTTGTGCATCGATCACTACCGCAGCGTACGCAAAGAACGGGAGACGGTGAACCGTGATATCGATCCCGCGGAGCTCGCGCCGGTCTCCCCCGACAAGAGCGCGTATGCGATGCTGGAGACGCGCGATCGGGTGCAGATGCTGCGCGAAGCGCTCGACAAGCTGCCGCCGACCCTACGGACCGCGGTGATGTTGCGTGACATCCAGGAGTTCAGTTATCAGGAAATCGCCACGAAGCTGAAGCTGCCCGAGGGCACGGTGAAATCGCGCATCAATCGGGGACGGACGGAACTCGCGCGTCAGATTCAGCGTCTGCGTCAACAGCAGGAAGAAATCCCCAGAACGGGAGTGTCAGGATGAATCTGACGACCGATCGCCAGCACGACGTGTCCGTGGTCCGCATCAACGAAACGCGCCTCATGTACCCGATCCTCTCGGAGTTCGCGAGCTCGATCTCGTCGTTGATCACCAGCGCCGGCGGCAAAGTGGTGCTCGACCTGTCGAACGTGACCTACGTGGACAGCGCGACGATCGGCTGCCTGATGGATCTCTACCGTCAGGCGACGGCAGCCGGCGGCGGCCTCAAGCTGGCCGGCGTTCAGAAACGCGTCGAGACGATGCTTTCGATGACCGGCGCCCAGAACTTCCTCGAAATCCACTCCGACGAAGCATCAGCGCTCAAGAGCTTCGGCGTTTAGGCAGCGACGAGTATGCGCACCATCAAGACGACCACCGGCGCGGACATCACACTCGACGGCGACCTGCTCGCCATCATGGAAACGCTTTATCGGGAGGTGACCGCGAAGCGCGATCTCCATCGCTCGTTCGAGGACATGATTCGCGAGATCACGCACCTGATCGAGCAGATGGACGAAGGCGAGCGGAAAGCCTATCTGCTGGAAAGCCTGTTCCTGAATACGGTGAAGTACGAGAACGACAAGCTCGACGCGTATATGCGCAAGCTTACGAAGTAGGCAGCAGTCCCTCGACCGAGACCGGCACCGGCGCATCGGCCGGCCGCGCCGGAGATTCCACCAGCGTCCACGCGTCCGTTTCTTCCCGCACCTGCGCCGCAAAGGCGGTGTGCAGCGCGTGCCCGCCGCGATGCGCGACCAGGTGACCGATCATCGGATGTCCCACCAGCGCCATGTCGCCAATCACGTCCAGGATCTTGTGACGCACGCACTCGTCGTCGAAGCGCAGGCCGCTGTTGAGGACGCCGGTATCGCCGATCACCACCGCGTTCTCCAGCGATCCGCCGAGCGCCAGACCCTGCTGACGCAGCATCTCCACTTCCTTGAGGAAGGTGAACGTGCGCGCCGGCGCGATCTCCTCGACGAACGATTCGGGACTGATGCGCAGCGTTCGCGACTGATGCCGCAGCAGCGGATGATCGAACGCGATGCTGTAGGTGACCTTGAAGTGATCGGATGGATAGAGCGCGATCCGCTTGTCGCCGCGCGACAGCGAGATCGGCCGAAGCACTTTGAGATAACGACGCCGCGCGCCGAGCTCGCGCACGCCGGCTTCCTGAATCAGATAGATGAACGGCGCCGCGCTGCCGTCCATGATCGGTACTTCGGGCGAATTCAGTTCGACGACGACGTTGTCGATACCGAGGCTGACGAGCGCCGCCAGCAGATGTTCGACGGTGTCGACTTTGACCGCGTCGCGCGTGAGCCCCGTGGCGTAGTGAATGCCGCCGACGTGCTGCACGGTGGCGGGGAGTTCGACCCCGCCCAGGTCGGAACGGCGGAACCAGATGCCGGAGTCAGCGGACGCAGGCTTGAGCGAGAGTGTGACTTTCCTGCCGGAGTGGAGGCCGATCCCCGCGCAGGAGATCGAGCGACGAAGTGTCCGTTGTGAGTGCATCAGGCTCTCGGCAACTGGGCGGGACCTCCCGGTCAGGAAGCAATGATAATGCCGGTTGCCTCGTAAAACACAGTCCTTTCTAAGTCGTTGCCAGGCCTGGCCTTGACCCACCATGCTGCGATAGGGGGCACCAGGGTGTGGCACCTCGACCACGCGAGGATCGATCGCGTGTGGCGAAATTACCACGGGGCTGGATGGTGGATGGTGGGTAGTGGATGGTGGGGGCAGGGTGGTGGTTGGTAGGTGGTGGTTGTTAGTTGGTCCTCACTCACGAGCAGGAGCCACTGCCCCTGCCCCCTGACCACGAACCACCAACGACCAACCACCAACCAACTATAACCACCATCCACCACCGACCACCCACCACCCGGTCACGCCGCTGTGCCCAGGGCGCTCCTCAAGAACTTGCCAGTCGCCGACTTCGGGTTGCCGGCAACTTCCTCCGGAGAACCGGTCGCGACCACACGACCGCCCGCCGCGCCGCCTTCCGGACCCAGATCGATCAGGTAATCCGCGCAGCGGATCACGTCGAGATTGTGTTCGATCACGACGACGGTGTTTCCCTGATCGACGAGCTTGTTCAACACGTCGAGCAGCTTGCGCGTGTCTTCGAAGTGCAGACCGGTGGTCGGCTCGTCGAGGATGTAGAGCGTGCGCCCGGTGCTGCGGCGCGACAGCTCGCGCGCCAGCTTCACACGCTGCGCCTCTCCGCCGCTCAGGGTCGTCGCCGACTGCCCCAGCTCGATGTAGCCGAGACCCACGTCCTGCAACGTCCGCAGCTTGTTGGCAATCGGCGGGAAGTTCTCGAGCAGCGGCAGCGCCTGATCGACGGTGAGGTCAAGGACTTCCGCGATCGACTTGCCGCGATACTGGATCTCGAGCGTCTCACGGTTGTAGCGGCGACCCTTGCACTGCTCGCACGTGACGTACACGTCGGGCAGGAAGTGCATCTCGATCGCGATCACGCCGTCACCCTGACACGCTTCGCAGCGACCGCCCTTCACGTTGAACGAGAAGCGTCCCGGCTTGAACCCGCGCGCCTTGGCATCCGGCATCATCGCGAACAGTTCACGGATGAACGTGAACATCCCCGTATACGTCGCAGGGTTCGATCGCGGCGTCCGTCCGATTGGCGACTGATCGATCTCGATGACCTTGTCGATCAGCTCGATGCCGTCGATGCGATCGTGGGCGCCGGGATCGGCGGCGGCCTTGTAGATGGTCTTCGCCAGCGAACGGTACAGGATGTCATTGACGAGCGTCGATTTGCCCGAGCCGCTCACACCGGTCACCGCTGTCAGCGTGCCGAGCGGAATGGACACGTCGATGTTCTTCAGATTGTTCTCGCGCGCACCGCGGATGACGATCTCGCCCTTGAGCGACGGCGATGGCCGGCGAACGCGCGGCGTCGGGATCGATCGCTCACCGCGCAGATACGCACCGGTCATCGAACCGTTGCCACCGGCCCCGCCGCCCGTCGACGGGTCACCGAGCAACTGCGCAGGCTGTCCCTGGAAGATGACGTGTCCGCCATGCTCGCCTGCTCCAGGCCCGAGATCGATCACGTAGTCCGCCGTCCGGATCGTTTCCTCGTCGTGTTCGACGACGATGACGGTGTTGCCGAGATCGCGCAGTCGCGTGAGCGTCGCCAGCAGCTTGCGATTGTCGCGCTGATGCAGGCCGATCGACGGCTCGTCGAGCACGTACAGCACGCCGGTGAGGTTGGCGCCGATCTGCGTTGCCAGCCGAATCCGCTGTCCTTCACCACCAGACAGCGTGGCGGCGCTGCGGTTCAGCGTGAGATAGCCGACACCGACCTCGTGGAGGAAACGCAATCGATCGCGGATCTCCCGCAGCACGCGCGCGGCAATCAGCGTCTCGCGCTCCGTCAACTCGAATTGCTCGAAGACCTCGAGCGCCTCGCTGATCGGCAGGTTCACGTACTCGGCGACGCTGCGTCCCTTGACGGTCACCGCCAGACTCTGCGGCTTGAGACGGTGACCGTGGCATGTCGGGCATTCACGGAGCGTTCGATATGGTTCGAGGTCCTCTTGAATCGTCCACGATCCCTCTTCGTAGCGACGCCGCAGATTGGGAAGCACGCCCTCGAACCCGCGACCGAACGGATCGTCGTCTCCGGAATCGCGTCGGCGCGTGCGCGGCAGCTCGAACGGCTCCTCCTCCTCGGCATCGCCATCGACGGCGGCGACGTCGCCCTTGGCCGCCGCTTTTGCCGCCTTCGCCACGCCGGCCGGCCCTTCGAGAATCAGCTCGCGATGCTTCTTCGGCAGCTTGCCGAACGGCAGGTCGGGATCGATGCCGTAGGTCTTCGCAATCGCGGTGATCGCGTCCTTCACCAGCTTGCGATCGCCGCGCGCCCACGGCGCGATCGCGCCGCCGAAGAGCGACTTCGTGTCGTCAGGCACGACCAGACGAGGCTCGAAGTCGTAGGTCGCGCCCAATCCTTGACAGTCGGGACACGCGCCGTGCGGTGAGTTGAACGAAAACGCGCGTGGCGTCATCTCCGGCATCGAGATGCCGCACACCACGCAGGCCAGCTTGCGCGAGAACAACTGGTCGCCGCCCTCGAAGGTGTTGACGATGACAATCTCGTCGGCCAGCGTCAGCGCAGTCTCGAGCGATTCCGACAGGCGGCGTTCGATGCCCGACTTGACGATCAGGCGATCGACCACGACGTCGATGTTGTGGTTGCGGCGCCGATCGAGCTTGATCTCGTCGTCCAGGGAACGGAACTGACCATCGATGCGGGCCTTGCTGAACCCGCGCTGCCGCAGCGCCTGCAGTTCCTTCTTGAACTCGCCCTTGCGACCGCGGGCGACCGGCGCCAGCACGTTGATGCGCGCATCGGTCGGATACAGCATCACCAGGTCGAGGATGCGCTCGAGCGACTGTGACGAGATCTCACGGCCGCAGTTGTAGCAGTGCGGCGTGCCAATGTTGGCGAAGAGCAGACGCAGGTAATCGTAGATCTCGGTGACGGTCCCGACGGTCGACCGTGGATTCGAGCCGGTGGTCTTCTGCTCGATCGAGATCGCCGGCGAGAGCCCTTCGATCAGATCGACGTCGGGCTTCTCCATCTGCTCGAGGAACTGACGCGCATAGGCGGACAGCGACTCGACGTAGCGGCGCTGCCCTTCCGCGTAGATGGTGTCGAATGCGAGCGAGGACTTGCCGGACCCGGACAGGCCGGTGATGACCACCAGCTGGTCGCGTGGCAGGTCGACGTCGATGTTCTTCAGGTTGTGTACACGCGCTCCGCGAACCGCGATCCAGTCGTGCGCCATGGTCTCTGTTCGGTTTTTTCAGGAAACCTGAAACGCTCATTGTACCATCCACGATGCGTGGCACTCATGGCAGACAAACATCGCGAACGTGCCGGCCATCTGAAGCGGACGGTCGGCTTCTACGGCCTGATGTTCGTGTCCCTGGGATCGATCATCGGGTCCGGGTGGCTCCTTGGCGCGCTGACGGCAGCGCAGCAGGCTGGACCCGCGTCGGTGCTGTCGTGGCTGCTGGCGGCCGGCATGCTGACGCTGCTGGCGCTGACATATGCGGAGCTCGGGGCCACATATCCGGTTGCCGGAGCCGGCGCACGCTTTCCGTACTATTCGCATGGTCCGATCGTCGGCTTCACCGCCGGATGGGCGGCATGGCTGCAAGCAGTATTCATTGCACCCATAGAAGTGCTGGCCGCCATCACCTACGTCAACAGTGTCGGCTGGGTGAATACGCACTTCAACATGCTGACCGCCTCGGGTCCGAACGCCGGTCTCTTGAACGGGTCGGGATTAGTGGTCGCCGTGGGGCTGATGGTCGTGTTCACGGCAATGAACCTCGCCGGCGCAAAATTCTTCTCGGATTCCAATGCGATCGTGGTGATCTGGAAGACAGCCGTTCCATTCCTCGCGGTCGCCGTGGTCGCGGCGATTCGATTCAATCCCGACAACTTCCGGGCGGGCGGCGGGTTCATGCCATTCGGGTTTCACGGCGTCTTCGCCGCGCTACCGGGCGGCGTCGTATTCGCTCTGCAAGGCTTCGAGCAAGCGGCGCAGATTGCAGGGGAAGCACGCAATCCCACAAAGGACCTTTCACGCGCGATCCTCGTGGCGATGGCGATCGGCGCCGTCTTGTATGCGCTGCTTCAGCTCGTCATGATTGGCGCATTGGACCCTGCCAATATTGCCGGCGGCTGGTCGAAGCCGCTCGGCACGGATCCGTCCGCCTATGGCGCCTGGTACACATTGGCGCTCGTGCTCGGCGTCGGGTGGCTGGCGAAGGCTCTGCTCGTGGACGCAGTCATCTCACCGGCCGGAACAGGCGTGGTGTATGTTGGCACCAGCGCCAGACTGTCCTACGCGCTCGGCGAGGAGCGCGAGATGCCGTCCCGCCTCGCCAGCACGAACAGCCGAGGCGTACCGGTCGTGTCAATCCTCGTCGCCGGCGTCGTTGGTACTCTAGCGTTGGGTCCCTACAAGAGTTGGGCAGCGCTGGTGACCGTCGTCACCGGCGCCACAGCAATCATGTATGCGTTTGCGCCGATCTCGCTCGCGGCTCTTCGCAGAGCGGATCCCGATCGCCCGCGTCCCTATCGCGTTCCCGCGCCGGCGTTCGTGCTGCCGGCCGCCTTCTGCTCCGCGAACCTGGTCATCTATTGGGGTGGCTTCGACGTGACATGGAAGCTGATGCTGGCGATCCTCGTCGGGCTCGTGTGGTTCGCGATCGGCGCGTGGCGTTTGCACTCCGGCGCGGAGCGCTTCCTGCGAAACGCGACCTGGATCGCGCCGTGGCTCGGAGGCCACGTCGTGATCGGCGCGTTGGGCCGCTACGGAAGCGCCGCGACGAACATCCTGCCTGATTGGATCGATATCGCCATCGTCGTCGGCTTTTCGCTGGTGATTTACTACTGGGCCGTCAGACTCACACTCGACAGAGCAGACACGGCGGCGGCAATTGCCAAGGACGCGCACCAGCTCGATTTCGACGTTGCGACTCGCTGACGCAGAAGATTGCGTCAATCGAACCGGTAAGCAGTTTCGTTCGACGCGAGCACCAGCTCCCCGCCAGGCCCGAACGCCAGACCAATCAGTCCGGCGCCTGTCGCGATCACCTCCGGCTGTGCGTCGGGATTGGTGAACCGATATACCGCACTCGACCCGGCGAGTGCGTCGACGACGTGCAGCGATCCGTCAGGCGAGAACGCGAGACCCTGCGGCCGTCCAAACGGCATCGGCAACGCCCGCACATCGCCACCGCGCGTGATCCGGTAGACGTGATCGTAAGAGCCGAGCGTGGGCGCGGCAACGAACACCTCGCCCTCCGGACTCATCGCCACGTGAAATGCCGCGACGCTCGGGGGCAGCGTGGCAAACGCCGTGGCGCGACCGTCACGCACGCGAAAGATTGTTCCCGACCGATCACCGACGTACATGACGCCCTCGGGATCGAATGCGATGCCACACGCCACGCCGAGATCGGAGGCCACTTGTTCGTGCGTGCCGTCGGCGCCGATGCGGTAGACCGCGCCCTCGAAACGGCTCGAGACATACAACTGGCCATCGGGTCCGACCGCCATCGACGTGGCGTTGACGATCCCCGACGCAAACGGCTCGCGCGTGCCGGCACGCGTCACGCGGAAGATCGATACCGGCGCCTCCTGCCCTCGCGAGCCGCTGTAGGTGACGAACAGATTGCCGTGCGAGTCGAAGACGGGATTGTCGACCTGGTGCAGGCCCGTGGCCCATTCACCACCAACCGCGATCATGATTTCAGCCGGGACGGCGTCCACGCGAAGCGGAGCAGGACCACTGTCGAGTCCAGACGGCATTACGACGACCAGACGCGTGCTCGAGGCAAACGCGACCCGTGCAGCGTGGTCGCCAATCGTGACGACGGGGAGAGAATCGGTGGGAAACCCCGAACCGTGAACAGACACACGACCACCCTCGACCGCCCTGGGCGGCGAGACGAACGCGAGTGTCGGGGGCATCACCAAGTCAGAAGGCAAAAGGCAAAACGCAAAAGTAGGTCACTAAGTAGGAGCGTACTTGAATACTTACTTTTGACTTCCGACTTTTGACTTCGAACTTACGTTTCGTCGTCGTCCTGCAGCTCGACGTGCCAGTACAGGTAATCGCGCCAGCTCTCGGGCGCCTTCGTGGGATCGCCGAAGGTGATCGTCATACGGATCGCCGGCACGTGGTCGGGCCGCCGCGGATGACGACGCAGCTTCATTCCCGCTTCGGATGGCGTTCGACCACCCTTCCGGCGGTTGCACGACACACAGCAGGTGACGATGTTCTCCCAGTCCTTGCGGCCGCCTTGAGCGACCGGCACGACGTGGTCAAAGGTCAGCTCGGACGTCGGGAAGTGCTCGTTGCAGTATTGGCAGGTGTGGTTGTCGCGCGCGTAGATATTCGCCCGCGAGAACGGAACGTAGTCGAACCGGCGCTTGATTTTGACGAAACGAAGGAGGCGGATGACGGAGGGAAGTTTGAAGGTGAACGTTACTGCCCTTATCTCGCGGTCGTGGACCGCGATCACCTCTACCTTCCCCTGGCACCAGAGCGTGACCGCCTTCTGCCAGTCGACGACCTTGAGGGGCTCGTAGGACGCGTTCAGAAGGAGCGCCTGCTCCATACAGAACCCATGATGCCGGACCGTATCTGAGCTGTCAAGGAGTGGACCACCCTAACAGCAATTCCGGCAGCGGTTTACAGGTTGTTTATCGCGGATTTACGCCGCGCAGAACCGGCCTTTGCGAATGAGCTGCCGCGAACTGCTGGCCATGAACTCGCGAATGACCAGATCATCCTCGGTGAATGACGTCCTGGTGCGCGGAAGCTTCAGCGGCTCCACCTTGCAGTCGACGCCTTCAGGGGACGCGGGTTGTGGAGCGAGCACTTCGGTATAGCGCTGAGGATAGGAGGGGAAGGAACGGAACGTCGTGCCGATGACCCCGCCGAAGCGCGTCGACAACTGATCGAGATCCCAGTCCAGGAATTCGACGACCTCGGGATCCGGTTTGCTGTCGACGTACTGATTCACCATCTCGACCACGTCCTCGAAGAAGCGATGGCCGTGACAGTTGGCCGATTCGGTGCCGTCGGCGCGTTCCATGCGACGGATGCCCGGACGCTCCGGGTCGATGTGATAGAGCTCGTGGATGATCGTATCGAGCTTGGCGATCCAGTTCGGCGCACCCGCATAGTGCACCTGCTTCCGCGAACGCGACAGCATCTGGTCGCAGAACCGCGGCAACGTGAAGGAGATCATATAGTCGATCGGCGTGCCACCGACTTTCACCGTGGGCGACTTGGTGACGAACCATTCCGAGCGGCGCGTCAGCTTGCCGGTGCCGCGATCGCGCCAGAAGTAGTAGCCAGGCTCACTGGGTGGAAGCGAGACGCAATGACAGGTCGCATACGCACCCTCCGCATCGCTCCGGCCGGCACGCGCGAACACGAGAACACGGCTCATGTCGATGAACGACAACATCGGGACCTTCCCGACGATGTCTTCCATGAGCAGCGAGATACGCTCGGTGTAATTGATCATCGCGCACCGCACCCCTCGCAGACACAGACACCACACACGGGCGCCGTGGATCCACGGGAGCTCCAGTCGTTATCGGTTGTCGGTGAACAGGGGTCGAGCCGGGGGAAATTATCTGGCGCCCCTTCAAAACCTGTCAAGCTGAAGGAGCAACCGACCAGCCTGTCGCGCTGTTGATGTCATCGGCCCGCCCAGGGGCGACTTTACTCAGCTGTAACTGAAAGCGGCTACCGCTCAGGCGGTGTTTCTGAAATGGCCGGCGGTAATGGCGGCTCATTGGTGTCAGGGAACGCATTCTCGGGAAATCCTTCCTGATCCGGCGGTCGCCGTGACGGCGTGTCGGGTGCCGATGGTTCGGGCGACGAGTCGTCCGGCGTCGCGACTGGAATGGGAACCGGCGCCGGCGGTTCGATGCTCCCCATTCGTCCAAGAATGAGCCGCTGACGGGCGACCAGTCGTCCGTTTGGCCGTGCCGGATTCAGGATCCTCGGGTTGATGATCGCGCCGGCGAGCAGCGCCGCCTGCTCCCGCGACAGCGAGGCCGCCGACGTCTGGAAATAGCGGCGTGCAGCGGCTTCCGCACCCCAGACTCCATCACCCCATTCGATCAGGTTCAGATACAACTCGAGGATCCGCGCCTTGGGAAGCGCGGCTTCGAGACGACGGGTGATGATCAACTCGCGCAGCTTGCGCAGCGGATTGCGCGATGGAGAGAGATAGAGGTTCTTCGCGAGCTGCTGCGTGATCGTACTCGCCCCTCGTATCGCGGCACCTTTCGCGAGATCGATCTCGATCGATCGCCGGATCTGCTCGACGTCGATCCCCTCGTGTTCCCAGAACGCATCGTCTTCGGCGACGAGCACGGCGCGTTTCAAGTTCTGCGAGATGCGCGTGTACGGAATCCAGACCTGCACTTGCCGCGCCGTCTTGCCCTGGACGGCGGCTTCCCGCGCGCGGAGCTCCATGAACGCGGTCGATCTGGGATTGGTCGCCGCCAGCGGGCGAACGTCCGGAAGCGTGAGATAGACGTAGGCGAGGACCGCGAACACGAGCGCGGCCAGGGCAACACCGGCGCGTGCGATCGTGCGAAGCGCTCGGCGGGACTTCATCAACGGATCTATCCCACCGGTGCTGGTTGCTGTTCACGCAGCGCATGAGCCGCGGCGGCAACCCCTTCGCCGGCGCGTGCGCGATGGCCGTGCTGATCGAGCGCGCTTTCGAACGCGGCGAGGAACTGCAGCACGGTGTGCGCGGTGGAGCTCGCCCCCATCAGGCCGACGCGCCAGATCTTGCCGGCCAGCGGACCGAGGCCGGCACCCACCTCGACATTGAACGCGGTGAGCAGCGTCTTCCGCACCGCGGCTTCGTCGACACCGGCCGGCACACGAATCGCGTTCAGCGTCCACAACCGTTCCGATTCGGGTGGCAACAGGCCGACGCCGATCGCCGTCAGGCCTGCGACGAGCGCACGATGATGGCGCTCGTGCCGGGCCAACCGCGCCTCGAGCCCTTCCTCGTCGATCATCTGCAGCGCTTCGCGCAGCGCGTAGACGAGCGTCGAACACATCGTGTGGTGATACTTGCGGTCGACCCAGTAGTCCTCGAGCAGCGCGAGATCGAGATAGAAGCTGCGACACGGAACCAGCCGTCGCCGCGCCGGTCCGCAGACCGCGATCGGCGCGATGCCGGACGGAGCGCCCACACACTTCTGGGCACACGAGTAGGCGATGTCCACTCCCCAGCCGGCGAGGTCGACCTCGTGGCCACCAAGAGAGGTCACCGTGTCGACGATGGTGAGCGCACCGGCCGCGCGTGCGATCGGCGCCAGTTCTTTGATGGGATTACGCACGCCGGTCGACGTTTCCGCGTGAACCAGACCCACGACATCGGCGCCCTCACGTCGCAGCTCGTCCCGCAGCCGCTGCGGATCGCAGGCACGACCCCACTCGACGTCGACGCGTCGAACCGTCGCGCCGTAGCGTTCCATGATCTGCACGAGGCGCTCGCCGAAGTAACCCGTCACGACCACGACGGCGTTCATGCCGGGCGAGATGGCATTGGCGACGGCCGCCTCCATCGCCGATGTACCGGTTCCCGAAGTCGCCAGGGTGAGCGCGTGCTCGTCGGCCTTGAACAGACGCCGCAGCGAGGCTCGTACCTCGTCGAGCATCGGGAAGAACTCGGGGTCGACGTGACTCAGCACGGGCGCGGCCATCGCGCGCATCACACGGGGAGGAATGAGGCTCGGACCTGGTCCGAGCAGAATGCGTTCGGTTGCGGGAAGTGGCATCAGGTTGTGTCTATGGATAACTCCCAACTCCCAAAGAACCCAACTCCCAAACGTCCGCAACAATTGGGAGTTGGAAGTTGGCTCCAGCGTCAGGGGATTGGGAGTTGACAAGGATTTATGTATTTATGAAGTTTGAGCGACGGCCAGCGCACCGACGGCGTCGAGCTGACCGCGAATGATTTCCATCGCCTGCGGCGAGAGAGGCATCAGCGGCGGACGCGGCGGACCGCCGCGATACCCGATCAAATCGAGCGCGCTCTTGAGACCAGCCACGGCATAGCTGCTTCCCACCGACCGCGCCAGCGGCGCGAGTCGACGCTGGAGCTCGCGCGCCTCGTCGACACGATTCTCCCGGACCAGCGCACACATCCGCACGCAGTCGTCGGGCAACAGCGCCGCCAGCGCCAGCACGGCCCCATCGCAGCCGGCGCACAGCGCATGAAACAGCGTCGTGGCCGATCCGGCGAGCACGATGAAATCGTCCGGCGTCCGCGACACGAACTCGGCGATGAGCGCGATATCGCCTCCGGATTCCTTCATCCCGACGATGTTCGGATGCCGCGAGAGGTGCTCGACCGCTTCGGCGTGCAGATTGACGCCGGTATAGATGCTCACGTTGTACAAGAGCACGGGCACAGGCGACGCGTCCGCGACGCGCGTGTAGTGATCGATAAACGCGGCTGCGCTCATCTGCGACTTGAAGAAGGACGGCGTTCGTACGAGAACGGCGTCGACGCCTGCAGCTGCCGCACGTGAATTGGCCGCGATCGTCGCCTTGGTCGATTCTCGGCCGGTACCAGCGATAAGAGGCTTTTCACGCGGCACACCGTCTCGCACGATCTCGATCACGCGATCGGCTTCATCGTCGTCGAGCTGCGGTGCTTCGCCATTTGAGCCGAGGACGACGAGGCCGGTGAGCGGCGTCTGCATCCACTGCGCGACGTTGCTCCGCAGTCCGGGCTCGTCAACGGCACCAGCGTCGTCGAATGGCGTGGGAATGGGGGGGTAGACGCCCGCGAATCGGTTTCTCGGAAGGTGCGAGTTGGCTCCACCGTACGTCGGTTGGGAGTTGGCCTGTGATTTCACTTCTCTAATTGTACAGGGGCGCGGCCGGTTCCCTGGACGATCAGGTTGACCGCCAGCACCACGGCGAAAATTCCCACGGCTGGTGCCAGGATCCACGGCGCGTCGACGATCAGCGTGACGTTGGCGGCGTCCTGCAGCATGGTTCCCCAGGTCGCGGTCGTGTCCGGAAAACCGAGACCCACGTAGGACATCGTGGCCTCGGCGAGAATGAACGCGGGGATGAGCAGCGATCCTTGAACCGTCAGATATCCGCGAGCCGCCGGGATCAGTTGGCGAAGCACTCGTATGGGTCCGGCGCCAGCGGCACGCGCGGCCGTCGTGTACTCGCGCTGCCGCTCGGAGGCGATGATGGCGCGCACCCCACGCGCGACGATCGGCCATCCGAACAGCGCAAAGATCAGCGCCAGCATGACGAACACGGTCGATGGTGGCAGGACGAGTGGCATCACCGCCCGCAACGCCAGCGCCACATACATCGACGGCAGCACGAGCACGAATTCCGACACGCGCGACAGCAGGTCGTCGAGGCGACCGCCGGCGTATCCGGCAACCGCGCCGATCACCGCGCCGACGATCAGCGCGAGCATCGCGGCGACGGCAGCGAGCGCAAGCGACAGTCGAGAGCCGTACACGACGCGGGCGAAGACGTCGCGTCCGTACGCATCGGCGCCGAGCAACAGCAGCGGCGCACCGGCATCCGGTTCGGCGGTCACGAACCGGCCGTCCGAGAACCAGCGCAGCGGCACGGGTCGCACGCGAGACTCACGGAAACTGCGTTCGAGCCGACTGACCATGCGCCACTCATAGATGTACGGCGCGCGAAAGCCGCCCTGCCGGATATAGACGCGCGTCGGGGGCGCGTACAGCAGATTCTGAAAGCGTCGTTCCGGCGGATTCGGCGCCAGGAACGGAGCCAGCAACGCGACGCAGGCCACGGTGACCAATAACGTGGCGCCGGCGCGCTTCACGTCGCGTCGGCCTCGCGCACGCGTGGATCGACGACTGCCAGGAGCAGATCGCCGGCCAGCGTCCCCAGAGCGAGAAAGAACGAGCCCATCGCTGCGCAGCCCGCGACGAGATAGATGTCCCGTGCGCGCAGCGCCTCGTACATCAGACGGCCGAGACCCGGCCACGCTGTGACGTATTCGACGACAAACGACCCGGAGAGCAGCGCACCGATGGCGATGCCGTACACACCGCAGATCGCGCGCAACGATACGCGCCACGCGTGACGCAGGATCAATTCCGTCCTCGGAACCCCGCGGGCAACGGCGGCCAGCACGAACGGCTGCTGAAACGCTTCTGCCAGTGACTGCGACTGCAGGCGTTCGAACGTGGCCGCCAGCGGCAAGGCCAGCGCAAGGACCGGCAGCGGCAGATGCCACGCGACATCCGACAACCAGGTGCCCCACGACATCTCGCTCGCGTTGACCGACGACATGCCGCCGACCGGCAGCCATCCCGTTCGCGCCGCGACGAATGCGAGCAGCAGCGAGGCGAGGAGCGGCGGGATCGAAATCGAGACGAACGACGCGGCTTTGATCAGCGCGGCGAAGGTGTCGTGGCGGCTTCCGGTCACCACGCCGCATGACAGTCCAAGCACCGTGGCCGTGACGAGAGCCACGATCGCAAGGACGGCCGTGTTGAGCGCCGCGGATCTCACCAGCGGCGACACCGGCCGGTTGTAGAGAAAGGATTCGCCCAGATCGAATCGAGCGGCGCGGCCCGCCCACGACAGCCACTGCGCCAGTGGCCCTCGATCGAGGGCGAAGCGAGCGCGCGTGGCTGCAATCTCCGCCTGCGTGGCGCCGGGACCGAGCTGGCTGGTCACGTCGCCGGGCGCCAGCCTCGTCAGGACCAGCGCCGCCGATGCCGCGAACACGACGAGCACGATCGCAAACAGCACGCGCCGGATCAGGAAGGCGATCAAGATATCAAGGGGCAGAGGCCCTTGGCTGGTTCGTAACGCCGGTCACCGCCAGCAGATCCGCGTTCCACAGGAATGGCGGGCGCAGGACCGACGGCGTGACGTTGATCACTCGTGTGCTGTGAGCCGAATACGTCCTCGGCGCGGCGAAGTAGAGGACCGGAAGATTCTCCGCCAGAATCCGCTGCACATCGTTGAACAGTTCGTGACGACGCCGATCGTCAGTCGACGCCGCCTGCTCGAGCATCAAGGTATCGATGCGCTTCTCCCACTCGGTCGCCGGTATCTTCTGCTCGAGATTCCAGATGTGCGCCGACCCCGAGCTGAGCCAGAAGTCCATGTTCCCAGCCGGATCCAGATCGGTCGAGATCGGCTTCATGTAAATCGCCTCGTAGTCGGACGCGAGCATCTTCTGAATCATCGCGCCAAATTCGAGCGGCACGATGTCCAGCGCGATGCCGATCCGCGCCGCGCGTTCCCGAAGGACCGTCGTCCCGCGTTCATACGCGCTCACGCCTCGTTGCGTGATGACGGCAAACCGCGCCTCGGTCCCCGTTGCATCTTCGACGACGCCGTTGCCGTTGCGGTCCTCGAGACCGATCTCTTTCAGCAGCCCACGCGCCTTGTCGGCATCAGGCGGATAGCGGGGCACATTGGGATCGAACCATTGGCGATTGCCTGAGGTGATCGGTCCCCACACCGGCACCGCTTCGCCGAGAAACACCGTCTGTGCGAACTCCTCGCGATCCACGGCGTGCGAGATCGCCTGGCGGAACTGCGGCTTCTGCACGAAAGCAAACCGGGGATCGGTCTTCTTCGCGTCGGGCTTCAGACAGAACCAGAACGCGTCCGCATCGAGGGCGACGCCCAGTTCCACCATCGTCAGGGCGCCCTGCTGCTCGGCGCGTCGAGCGGCCACGAAGTCCTCGGGACGAAGCGCGTCCTGTGTCATATCGATCGCGCGTGCCTGCAGGCGCAGCAGCTCCGCGTTCTGATCCGGCACGATCTCGAGCACCAGCCGATCGAGATAGGGCAACGCCGTGCCGCCCTCGGCGTGTCGCCAGTAATGAGGGTTGCGATCGAGCACCAGCCGCTGTCCCGGCTGATACTCGCGCAGGACGAACGCGCCCATGCCGGCCAGATCCGCTGGTGGCGTTCGCGTATCCCACGCCTTGGCGAGCGTGCCGGCGGCGAGCGCCGGCTGCAGCTTGTGCCGGGGGATGATCGGCAGGTTGTCGAGCAGGCGGATCCCCGGTCCGGACGGTCCCGCGAACGAGATCACCACCGTGTCCGCATCAGGCGAGGTGGCGCGTATCGGCCGCCCTCCCACCATGAGCCCGCTCGCGAGAATGCTCTCCATCCTTCGGTCGAAGACGGCGTCGAACGAAAAGAGGACATCCGCCGCCGAGAAGGGCGAGCCGTCCGACCAGGCAAGACCACGCCGCAGATGGATCGTGTGCGTCCGGCCATCGGCGCTCGATTCCCAGCGTTCAGCGAGTCGAGGCTCGAGCTCGAACGTCGATCGGTTGACGCGCACGAGTCGATCCTGCGTGAGCAGCGTGACGACGTCAGTGGTGAAATCCCGGGCGACGTATCGATTGAACGATCGGGGATCACTGCGGAGCGAGGCGACCAGTTGGCCGCCGCGTCGCGGGACGACGCGCGCATTGGAACCAAGACTGTTCGAAGGAGACGAGGAGCGCCACCAGAGGAAGCCGGCAACAAGCAGTGTGGCCGTGATGACGGCGCCGAGATAGCGAGAACGACTGACGGTCAAGGTTGGCCACCCCGGCCAACATCTTGGCCGGCAAGATTCTGTGCAGATTTCAGCACATCTCTGTGCAAAACCCCTGTAGTCGTCTGAGTACTGCTCTCAGAGAGGCTAACGGGCTGGCTTCGGAGCGGTGACGATCCACCGTCACCGGTTGCTTCGGGCGCCAGGAAGTCGCTACACCTCAACAGCTTAGCTCAAGAAACCAGAATCCGACGAGCTTGGCACCTGCCGTGCCCACGTATATCCGCGGAGGTTGAAGCACATGGCGTCTGAGCAGGGTGTCTTTCCGGCCGTCGAAACGCGACTGGGTCGCAGCGTGTCGATCGATCAGGCTTCGCAACTGCTGCACGTGTCGCGGCGAACTGTCTACAACCGGATTCGCGACGGTCGGCTGCAGACCATCAGGACGCTGGGCGGCTCGCAGCGTGTGCTGGTCGAATCGCTGTACGAGCTCGGGTTTCGCCCGCAGGCATTTCCCACGTCGGCATCGGCGGCATCAATGGTCGTGGGTCCCGTGACCCGATAACCCACTTTTTCTCGAGCAAAGGACCCCATGAAATTCACTCACCGGATCATGGCGCTGTTCCACCTACGCGGCCAACAGTCGGGACCGATCGTCCTGATGGCTGCTGCCGCTCTTGTCATGCCGGCGGTCACGTCATGGGGCGAGCCGCATCGGGCCCATTTGTCGGAGGATCTCGAACAGCGGCTCAGCGCCGGCGACGGCGCGGAGACGCGCGTCATACTCACCGCCACGCAGGCGCGGGTCGACGCCGTTGCCGCGCGTCATGGGGCGCGCGTGGTCACGCGTCTGAGCACCGGAGCGGTGCTCAGTGTGCCGGCCGGTGCGCTGGCACCGCTGGCCGCGGATCTCGACGTCGATCAGCTCTCGAGCGACCAGATCGTCCGCTCGCACATGGCGGTGACCGATCCCGCCATCGGCGCCGACCTGGTGCAGTCGGGCGGATGGGGCGGCACGGGCCTGAACGGCGCGGGTGTCGGCGTCGCGGTGATCGATTCGGGCGTCTCGATGGTGCCCGAGCTGCGCGGTCGGATCACCGTGAACGTGGACTTCACCAAGTCCGGGAGTGCGATCGATCGATTCGGTCACGGCACGCACATCGCGGGCATCATCGGATCGAGCCCGACGTACGCCGGTGACGTGACGGGCGTCGCGCCGGCCGTGCGCATCATCAACCTGAAAGTCCTGAACGACAAAGGCGAGGGGTACGCGAGCGCGGTCATTGCGGCGATCGACTATGCGATCGCCAACCGCGCGAAGTTCGGGATCAAAGTACTGAACCTGTCACTGGGTGCGCCGGTGGTCCAGCGCTATGCCGATGATCCGCTGGATCAGGCGGTCGAACGTGCGTATCGCGCCGGCCTCATCGTGGTTGCTGCCGCGGGGAACAACGGGAGGACGAGCGACGGGCGGGCGCTCTTCGGCGCGATCGCGAGTCCCGGCAACTCGCCCTACGCCATCACCGTCGGCGCGCTCAATACGAAGCAGACGGTCTTTCGCTCGGACGATGTGCTGGCGACCTACAGCTCGAAGGGGCCGACGAGGTTCGATCACCTCGTGAAACCGGATCTGGTGGCGCCCGGCAATCGGATCACGAGCCTGCTCGCGCCGAACGCGCTGATCGCGCAGCAGTATCCGGAAAAGGTGATTGGCACGGGCGCCAACGCGAAGCTGGAGCTGTCGGGGACGAGCATGGCGGCGGCGGTGGTGTCTGGTGCGGCGGCGCTGCTGGCGCAGAAGGTGGCGCTGACGCCTGCCGCGGCCCGCGCGCTCCTGCAGCTCGGGTCAAGTGAGCTGGCGGGCACGGGCCTCCTCGCCAGCGGCGCCGGCTCGCTCAACGTGATGGCCTCGGTCGCGATGCTGGCGGGTCACGGCAGGGCGGTGACGCAAACGAAGATCGCTGGCCAAATCGTCCCGACGGGAGGGCGGCTCTTTGCCCCGAGCGGTACGGCCCTCGCGAAAGATACCGCGGCGGTCTTGGGGAACAACGCCTTGTGGGGTGACACAGTCGTCTGGGCGGATACGGTCGTCTGGGCTGACACCGTCGTCTGGGCGGATACGGTCGTCTGGGCTGACACCGTCGTCTGGGCTGACACCGTCGTGTGGGCTGACACCGTCGTGTGGGCTGACACGGTCGTGTGGGCCGATACCGTAGTGTGGCCGGATACGGTCGTGTGGGCAGACTTTGCGATTTGGGGCGACACAGCAGTGTGGGGCGACACCGTTGTGTGGGCAGACACGGTGGTATGGGCGGACACGGTGGTCTGGGCAGACACTGTCGTCTGGGCAGACACTGTCGTCTGGGCCGACTCGGTCGTGTGGGGCGATTAGTTCGAAAGCGACCTCAGTCACCGTTCGACAAGGAGGCATCATGACAGTTATTGTCTGGGGCGAATAGCCACCACAGCTCTCGATCAGGTATGGCTACGAGGTTTAACGACCGACACGCGGACGGCGGGTACGTCTACATTGCGCTGGTCATAGCGACAGGTTTCATAGTCATCGGCCGTTCACTAGCCGAGGTTATGACGAATCCACCTGAGCTCGAATGGCTCGTGTTAGCGATGTTGACGCTCTTCACCGGGTCATTCACAGTGAAGCTGCCTTCGCTTTCCGCTCGCATGTCTGTTTCCGAGACGTTCGTGTTTACGTCCGTGCTGCTGTTTGGGCCAGCTACGGGAACTCTAACCGTCGTTCTCGATACGCTGGTCATTTCCTTCTGGATGGAAGCGCAGAAACGACACGTATTGCGTGTTCTTTTCAATGTGACCGCATCGGCGATCGCAATTCGCGCTGCGAGCGATATCTTCTTCCGGCTATCGGGCGCACATGCTGGATCGATTGGCCGTAATGATATCGGTCATCTGATCGTTCCAGTATTCGCGTTCGCTCTACTCTACTTCCTGATCAATACCGCGTTAGTTACCGGTGCCTTGGCCGCCGAACGCGGCGGAAATCTGTTTCGTATTTGGTTTCGCCATTTCCCAGGTGTGAGCATTAACTATTTCGTTGGCAGTTCGATCGCGATGCTAATCGTTGCTTACACCGACAGACTCGACGCGAGCGTACTGGGCATCATTCTTCCATTGCTGCTAATTTCTTATCTCACCTTCCGCACGTCAATGGGTCGCCTTGAAGACGCGAATCGCCATTTAGCTCAAATTCGCGAACTATACTTGTCCACAATTGAAGCGCTCGCGATGGCTGTCGACGCAAAGGACCAAATTACTCACGGTCACATCAGACGCGTCCAGGTATATGCAGTCGAACTTGCGCGACGTCTTGGCATGAAAGACCCTGACCACTTAAAAGCCGTTGAGACGGCGGCACTCCTGCACGACATGGGCAAATTGGCGATTCCTGAGCACATCCTGAATAAGCCAGGAAAATTGACAGCCGCTGAATTCGAAAAGATGAAGCGCCATGCCGATATTGGTGCTGACCTCTTGTCCTCGATTCGGTTCCCTTATCCAGTTATTCCGGTTGTTCGGCACCATCATGAACATTGGGATGGGAAAGGGTATCCAGCTGGCGTATCAGGTACGGACATCCCGCTTGGAGCGAGGATTCTAGCTGTGGTTGATTGTTTCGATGCACTTACATCCGATCGACCTTACAGACCGCGCTTGACCGCCGACGACGCATTTTCGATCCTACAGGAACGTCGCGGAACGGTATACGACCCCTTGATCGTGGACACGTTCATTTCGTCTTACCCGGAGATAGCGCCCGCGGCCATCCTGGCCGGAGACCAGGCACGAAGCATCGTCGATGGCGTAACTCTGCACGGCGGCGACGATTACTCGCTAAGGCAAATTCGCGCCAGTGCAGCAGAAACTGCTGTGCTAAGTGAATTCTCGCGACTTTCGGCTGGCGTTCAGTCAGAAGATGAATTGCTGCATTGTGCTACTCGCTGCCTCAGGCAGTTGATTCCGGCCACGACGTTTTGTTTTTTTGCTTACGATCCCGCCTCTGACTCGATCGAGTGCCGGCATTCGGTGGGCGATTCTCTTGGCCTTTTGCTCGGGTTCGTGATCCGGTTGGGCGAGCGCGTGTCAGGGTGGTCAGCTGCAAACCGAAGAACCTCGCTGAATTCTGACGCTTCGTTGGAATTCGGCCAATTAGTCGATAGTTTCAACCCGACGCTGCGCAGCTGCATTTCGGCACCTGTTCTCAGGAATGAACGCCTAATAGGTGTATTAGCTGCTTACTCGCCCCAACCAAATGTATTTTCCGAATCACACCGCTACGTAGTCGAACAAGTGTGCGACGTGCTCGCGCAACACTTAGGCGGTCTAAAGCCGGACGCAAAAGGCACCTTGGTATCGTTCCGCCATCGTAATTGACGCGTCTGAACTATCACACGAGGGTGGCGCCGTGCTCACATCCGATAGGCTCGACCTACTCTTCCGTTGCGGCCAATATGGCGACGTCCTTAAGGTGGCTCACGAAAACGGAGGAGCAGTTAGCCTCGAATCTCATGACAAAGTACTTGTCGCACATGCCTTTGCTATGTGTGGCTCGACTTCTCAAGCGGAGAAACTCCTGATTGCGCTTGGTTCCTTGCCGTTAAAGGTGCGCGCCAGAGCCGAGCAAGTGTTGGGTGTATGCAGCCAGTCACGAGGAGACGTCTCTGCAGCAATCCACCATTTCGGAAGCGCGATGCGTCTGGCGAGCGAATGTAAGGACAAAGAGCGTCGAGCATGGGCGCACTTGGCACTGTTGCGACTTCATGTCTACACTGAATCCGCCGAGTCCATAGCGGCCATGCTGCGGGACGTGCGCCGTTCAGTAACCGAGGCTGGCGATCCTCAAGTAGCGACGTATCTGCATGCGTGTGTCGCGGTAGTTGAAGGTCAGGCAGGCCGATTGAGTGAGGCATGGCGACATTGCGAAATCGCGGATTCTATCCTCGCCTCTTCACCCAATGCTTGGCTGTCTGCATCGATCTTGCAAAATCGCATGTGCATCGCGACTTTTCAGGGTGATTTCAAATTGGCCCTGGCATTGCTCGGCTCGGGCAGACAGGCCGCGGAGACATGCGGTGACGTTCGCCTAACGGCTAGTCTTGCAAGCAATGCCGCACACATTCAGATGTTCACCGGCGATTTCGAGGCGGCTCGCCGCAGTTTCAGCAAGATCCTACAAACAGGGCAAATGTGGCCTCTCGCGCGACTCGGCGCAGTCGACGGTCTGGCCCAACTTGAATTGGCTGCAGGCGCGCTTGACGCCTGCCAATGCGCACTTGCGGAAATCGATGCACAAGTCCAAGCAGATCCAAGGTTAGCAGCCAACTATTATGTTCGCTGGTCACGTTTACGACACGCACGGCTGCTGCTTCGTCGCGGGAATCCGCTTGAAGCGCTCGTATATTCACGCCAAGCAAAGGAGGAGTGTCGATCCGTATGTGATCCACTTCTCGGTGTTGAGCTAAATCTCGTCATTGCCGAGGCGAGTAGCGCCCTTGGTGAGTACAAAGAAGCAGCAACACAAATTCTCTCCGCTTACGATGAAATATTGAGTGACTACAAGGATTCATTGGCGCAAACCTACTCCTGCTTGGCTGCCATTCTTGGTCGATCAGGACAGAAAGGCCTGGGCATCCAAGTCAGAGATCGCGCCAACAGGGTGGCCGCGCGCCATGGCATTGTCTTACCGGAGGTTGAGCTGACACATGTCCCAACCGACACGACCTGTTCGGTCAAGGCGAATCTTGCGGCGTGTAGAGTCGGTAACGCCTTGGCGGCCGCATTCACTTTAGCGCGGAGCCCTCGGCTGCTTGGGATGGAGTTGGTTGAGGCTGTCAGTTCATTGGGATGCACAGCGAGCAGAATCGTCGTGTTCTCAGGCAATCGAGCGAGCGACAGTGGCACCGACGAATTGAGTGTATTCCTTGGCGAGGAGAACAAGAAGAGGGTGTACTTCGTTTCTCGGATCCCGGAAGATCCGGGAGCAGCCATGCTTTTGTCAGACGTTATCAGAATCGGACAGGCCGCTCTTGCATTGGAGAAGTATCGGAATGAAGAGCGCGGTCGTGCGGCTGTATGGCCTGCGGACCCGATCGAGACGGAAGCCGGCGCGCTGTTCCTCGACAATGAAATGCAGGCTCTCCTCGGCACGGCCCGCAAGATTGCGCCCACCAACGTTCCAGTACTCATCACCGGCGAAACAGGGACCGGCAAGGAGGTCCTGGCCAAGCTGATTCATGCCTACTCGAACCGCGCACGCGCGACCTTCCTGCCCTTCAACTGCAGCGCCTCGCCCAAGGACATGCTCGATGCGCAGCTGTTCGGCCACCGGCGCGGCGCGTTCACCGGCGCCGTCGACAGCTTCCAGGGCGTCATCCGTGGCGCCGCCGGCGGCACACTCTTCCTCGACGAGATCGGCGAGACCACCCTCGACGTGCAACCGAAGCTGCTCCGCTTCCTCGAATCGAGCGAGGTGCACCCGATCGGCGAGATGCAGCCGGTCCGCGTCGACGTGCGCGTGATCGCCGCGACCAACGCCGATATCGACAGCCTCGTCTCGCAGGGTCGCTTCCGCGAAGACCTCTTCTACCGCCTCAACATCGTCCGGCTCCACGTGCCGCCGCTGCGCGAGCGGCGCGTCGAGATCCCGGCGCTGGCGAATCATTACCTCGCGAAAGCCGCGCAGGAGAACGCGAAAGGCGACCTGCGCCTCGCCGAAGAGACGATGGAGTACTTGGTGCTGTATCGCTGGCCGGGCAACGTTCGGCAGCTGGCGAACGAAATGCGGCGCATGGCAGCGCTCGCCGAAGCCGGCGCCGTGCTCATGCCCGAGCATCTGTCCACCGAGATTGCCGCCTCGCGCAAGACGATCCCCGCCTCCGAGCGCGTGCTCGAGCAGACCGAGATCGTCGTGCGACTCGATCAGCCGATGGCGGCCGCGGTGCAGCACGTCGAACAGGCGCAGATTCAGTGGGCGATGCAGAAGTCCGGCGGCGGCCTCGAGGAGACCGCCGCGCTGCTCGGCATCTCCCGCAAGGGGCTTTACCTGAAGCGACAGCGGTTCGGTATCGACCCGCCGGAAGCCGCACCGGAATTCGAAGTCGCGTAGCGCCGTTCTATACTGCCGCAGCCACCCGCGAGAGCCCGCAGGGCCGCCTAAAGGCGGCCCCTACGATGCAATATGTGATGCCTCGACGCCACCTCTCGATGCTGCGGTCGTACACGCCTGCAGATGCGCTGACGATCGGCAACGCGGCCTGCGGGACGATCGCGATCTTTCTCTGCCTCGACTACCTCGCGACCGATGAACGCCGCTTCCTGTGGACCGCATTCGTGCTGCTGCCGGCGGCCCTGGTCTGCGACGTGCTCGACGGCTACGTGGCGCGCCTGAACCGGAAGCGGCAGTCGCTGCTCGGCGCCGACCTCGATTCACTCTCCGACGTCATCTCCTTCGGTGTCGCGCCGGCGGTCCTCGGGTTCACGCTCGGAATGCGCGGCGGGTGGGACATGCTCTGTCTTTGTTACTTCGTCGTGTGTGGCGTGAGCCGGCTCGCCCGCTTCAACGTGACTGCCAGTGCGCTCGCCGACGTGGAAACGGGCAAAGTGAAGTACTTCGAGGGCACGCCCATCCCGACCAGCATCCTCATCGTCGCGCTGCTCGGGGTGGCGTTCTATCTGGGACGGACCGACGCAGACCTCTGGTTCGGCAGCGTTCGGATTGGTCGCCCGACGCTGCACCCGCTCACGCTCGTCTATGTACTCAGCGGCAGTGCGATGATCAGCGCGACATTACGAGTTCCGAAACCGTAGAACGACGTTCGCAAGGCACACGCCTCTGGGCGCGCGTATCGACGGATCGGGTCGACACGACTGCAACCGCACTGCCTGATGCCCGTTCCATCACAATTCCGCGTGGAACCTCTTTCAACTGGGGGCTCGATGGGCCGTTTCGTCACCGCGATTGTCTTGGCCAGCGCGCTCACCTCGGTCACCAGTGATGCGGGCGCCTCCGACTGCACGAACGTCTCCACTGGTCTGATTCCGTTGATGGATCTGGGCACGGGCACCTACAAGGGGATGGTCGGGGGACTGTACGGAGCGGGGTCCAACGAACCGCCGGCAGCCCATGCCGCCAATGGTCTGCAGGCCGCCAGCCGCGTCGTGCCCAGGTCGCGCACCGGCGCGCCCAGTTCGACCGGCCGCGTCGTCTTGATTTCCATCGGCATGTCGAACACGACGATGGAGTTCAGAGCGTTTCAGGAGCTTGTCCGCAACGACGGCTGTGTGTCGCCATCACTCACAGTCGTCGATTGGCGCTCAAGGTGGCGTGACGGCCGCCGACTGGGCAGATCGTGCCAACGTCGCATGGTCGGAGCGGGACAGGCGGCTGAAGGCCACCGGTGTGACCCGCGCGCAAGTGCAGGTCGCGTGGGTGAAGGTGGCGAATCGCGCCGAGTCGACGCCGGCTACGCCTCGACCATGCTGAATCCGGAGCCGTACGCGTACGAAAGCGGATTCGTCGTCAAGCGGATCATTCAGCGTCAGATTGCCGGGCAGCTGCCGATTCAGCCGTGGCTGGCGTGGGGGCCGTATCTGTGGGCGGATGGCCTGGTGCCACGCAGCGACGGCCTCACATGGCAGTGCAGCGATTTCAACTCAGACGGGACGCATCCATCGGCGTCGGGCCGGCGGAAAGTGGCGGAGCGCCTGCTCGAATTTTTCGAGTCGGACGACACCGCCACACGGTGGTTTCTTCGCTGACCTTCCAGGTTCCTGGTTCCGTCACCGTGACTGCTTCACTGAGAACGTCTGGCCGGCAATGGTGGCGGAGCCATTGCGATTCTTTGGCTTGCCGGTGTACGGCGCCACTGAGTACGTGACGGTCCCGTTGCCGCTCCCTGGAGGGCCGCCGGTGATCGTGACCGTGATCCACGTCGCATTGCTCGTGGCCGTCCATGTGCAGCCCGTGGGCGCCGTGACCGTGACGCTGCCGGTCCCGCCCGATGCGCCAAGGGTCGTCCTTGTCGGCGAAATCGCGTAGGTGCAGGTTGGCGGCGGGGTCGTGTTGACGACCTTCCACAGGGTGCCACCGAGCCCGACGACGTACAGCTCGCCGTCCCGGTCCTCGCCAAAGGAGGAAATGTTCAGCGCCGTGTCGAGCAGCGGAGGGTGCGTGCTGCCGTCAAAGACCCAGATCTCCCCGCTGCAGTAGTCGCCGTAGATGTACGTGCCGCTCGGCAGCGTGCCCATCGAGCCGCGATAGACGTAACCCCCCGTGATCGAGCAGCGACCGTTCGAATGGTCGTATTCGAGGAGTGGGAAGATGTAGTTGCTCGAGTCATTGCACAGCGTAGGATCCTGATCGGTGCACTGAGTCCCCTCGAACACTCGCCAACCATAGTTGCCGCCGTTCTGAATCGGCGTGTCGACCTCCTCGCGTGCGCCGTAATCGGGGTGTCCGCCCTGACCCACGTCGGCGACCCACTGCTGACCCGTGACGCGATCGAAGCTCCATCGCCAGGGATTGCGGAACCCGTAGGCAAAGATCTCGTCGCGACCAGCTGTCGCACCAGCGAACGGGTTGTCGGGCGGAGAGGAATACAACGTTCCTTTCGCCGGGTCGGGAGTGTCGACATCGATGCGGAGCATCTTCCCAAGCAGCGCGTCTTTGTTCTGCGCGTTGTTGAACTGACTGTCGAATCCCCCGCCGCCGTCACCGACGCCGATGTACAAGAGCGGCCTGTTGTCGGGTGCGAACGCCAGCATCCCGCCATTGTGGTTCTGGAACGTCGGATGCGGGATCGTGAGCAGGATTTTCTCCGACGCCGGATCCGCGAGGTTGAGATCATTCGATGACCTCGCGTATTCGGCGATGACCTCGGCTCCATCCGATTGACGCGTGTAATACACGAAAAAGCGGCGGTTCACCGCGTAGCCGGGGTGAAAGGCAAGGCCGAGCAGACCCTGCTCGCCGCCGGCAGTGGCAACCTTGGTGTGGATGTCGAGGAACACCGTCGGACTCGTTGATCCGGTCTGAAGGACCTTGATCAGTCCGCCTTGTTCCACGATGAAGAGACGATCGGTGCCGTCGCCCGCGTGACCGACAAACACGGGCCTCGTCAAACCCGAGACAGGGACCTGCTCGAGTTGTATCGCGGCACCTGCCGGCGCCGCAATGCAGACGAGCGCGGCAATCGCCAGCGTCAGAATCGGCCGTCTAATCGTCACAAACGGATCCTCCTGCCTTGGGGGGAGGACGGATGGATCATTCTGGCTCAATTCCTGGCGCCGGTTCGACGATCGGCGGCAGCTCGGCCTGGAGGATTCTTCAATGTCTCGACGATGCGATCGTCGGTTGAATCGCCGTCCGACCCTCCTGGGAGACGTGACAGCCACGCGAGCGTGGCGAGCTGATCGGATGCCGTGACACCCGTCGTCTCCGGATCGACGTACGGCGAGCGGGTGGCGTATCGAGTTCGATAAACGACATATATGCTGCGAGCAGATGTGCTATCCGGGATTTCGTTCTGCTGCCGCATCGAGTTCGCGATCCGCAGCACCTCGGTATCACCCTCGGTCGAGCTCCGGTTGCGCAGCGCCGCGAATTGCATTCGACGCACGAAGGCGCGCTCTTTGCCGCTCGCGACCGCGGCCTCGAAGTACGGACGGGCGTTCTCGACCGATCCGCGATTCCACAGCAGCCAATGCGCGAGCATGATGTTCGCGTAAACGTTCTTGGGATCGATCATCAGCGCCTGACGATAGATCGGCTCCGGGTCACCCTCGCCGCGGTCGCGACTTTTCAGAAACGCCGCCCATCCGATATGCGCGAGGATGTCGGCGCGCCGCGGGTGCTGCTGATCGAGCAGCGCGCGATCGAGCGCGGGAACGACCACGTCGGTGATACTGCTGAACGGCTGATCGGCGGGCTTGCGCGCTTCCTCGAGCCAGCGAAAGGCGACCTCGAGGCGCGCGGCAGCGGTTTCCGCTGTGCGCGACTGCTGGTCGGCGTGGTCGAGACTCTTCCAGGCGTCGGCGAAGTCACCACGCGCGGCCTGCTGGCGCGAGATGGCGACCGCTTCGGCTGATTCGCGCGCGCGGGCAGCGCGCTCGGTGCCAATCGTCACGAGCTGCCGCGCGCCGAGAATCAGCGAGATGACCGCGGTCCCCGCGCCGATCCATTTGATTACACCGGCCCGTTCGGTTGCCATCGCGGGGAGATGTTACCAGCGCCCGAGCGGTCCGGCTCGAGCCGGACACGACGCTCTACTCGCGACGATCGGACGTGTTCCCCCGGCCTGCCATCACCACCGCAAAGCTGGCGACGGTCGCGACCAGCTCGTTCGGCTCGATCGGCTTCGTCAGATGTGCCTGATAGCCGGCCAGCAACGCGCGCGTGCGATCTTCGGAACGCGCGAACGCCGTCAACGCCACGGCTGGAATTCCTCCGCCGGCGGCCGCTTCGCGCTGCCGAACCCGTTCCATCAGCTGGTAGCCATCGACCCCGGGCAGGCCGATGTCGCTGATGAGAATGTCGGCCGGGATCGTCGTCAGGAGATCGAGCGCTTCGGGAGCCGACGCGGCGATCGCCACTTCGGCGCCGTGATTTTCCAACAATCGCTTCACGAACTCGGCCGCATCCGGTTCGTCTTCGACGACCAGCACGTGCACGCCGCCGAGCGTCACGTGGCTGGTGATCATCTCGACGGATCCCGAGGGCGTCAGCTGGTCTCTTGAAGAGGACGGCGCCGCCAACGGCAGTGAGACGGTGAACCTGGCGCCGCGACCGTCGCCGTCACTCTCCGCCTTCACGGAACCGCCGTGAAACGCGACGAGGCTCTTGACGATGGACAGCCCCAACCCGAGACCGCCGAACCGGCGCGCTCGCGAGGCGTCGGCCTGCTGGAACCGATCGAAGACATGAGGGAGGAAGTCCGCATGGATTCCGATACCGTCGTCCTCGACCACGATTTCGGCGTGCGATCCCGCGCGCCGCGAGATCACTTCCACGCGTCCTCCGGCCGGTGTGAACTTCAGCGCGTTCGAGAGCAGGTTCCAGACGACTTGCTGCAACCGGCCGGGGTCACCCGCCATCGGCCCGATGGTGGTGTCCAACTGCCGCTCGATCGAGATGCCTTTCTCATCCGCCGTATGCTGGACGGTCTCGATCGCGGTTTCGATCACGGACGCCAGATCGACGCTCTGCACGTCGAGATGCAGCTTGCCCGACACAATCCGGCTGATGTCGAGCAGATCCGAGATGAGCTGTGTCTGCAGGCGCGTGTTGCGCGACACGATCTGCAGGCCGCGCTCGATCAGCGCCGGATCCTGGCGGTTCTTGAGAATCAGTTCGGTCCATCCAAGAATCGCGTTCAGCGGCGTCCTGAGCTCGTGCGAGACCATGGCCACGAAATCGTCTTTCAAACGATTCGCGCGCTCGGCCTCGGCTCGCGCCACGCGCTCCGCCACGAGCAGCCGCTCCCGTTCGGTGGCGGCGTCCTCGCGCTCACGCTCGACGTATCGACGTTCGCTCACGTCGCGGAAGACGAGCACCGTACCGACGAGGCGCCCGTCACGATTGCGAATCGGCGCGCCGCTGTCGTCGATCGGGCGCTCCGTCCCATCCGCGGCAATCAGAATCGTGTGATTCGCCAGACCGACGACGACGCCCTCCTCGAGCACGCGCGTGATCGGGTTGTCGACAGCCCGCCGCGTGCTTTCGTTGACGATGTGAAAGATGTCGGTGCACGGTCGGTCGCGTGCGGCATTCATCCGCCATCCGGTCAGGTGTTCGGCAATCGGGTTCATGAACACGACTCGCCCGCGGACGTCGGTGGCGATGACGGCATCGCCGATGCTTTCCAGCGTCGTCTCGAACCACTCCCGCTGCTCGGCAATCGCGTCGTCCGCACGCCGCTGTTCCGTGACGTCGCGGAACACGAGCACGACGCCGAGAATCTGCCCGCGGTCGTCGAGAATCGGCGCCGCGCTATCGGCGATCGGGTGCTCACTCCCGTCCTTCCCGATCAGCACGGTGTGGTTGGCCAAGCCCAATGTGCGTCCGGAGCGGATGACGACGGCGACCGGGTTGTCGACCCGCTGTCGTGTCTTTTCGTTGACGATGTGAAACACGTCGGCGAGCGGCCGCCCCTTGGCCTCTGCAGTGGTCCACCCAGTCAGCGTTTCGGCAACCGGGTTCATGTACGTGAGGCGACCCTCGGCGTCGGCGGCGATGATGCCGTCACCGATGCTGGCGAGGGTGACTCGGAACCATTCCTGCTGCGCGGCGAGCGCGGCCGCCGCGCGCTTCCGCTCCGTGATGTCGCGCGCCGTCTTCGAGACACCGATGATTGCTCCGGACGCGTCGCGAACCGGCGAGACAGTGAGCGAGATATCGATCGGCCGCCCGTCTTTCGTCAGCCGCACCGTCTCGAAGTGGTCGAGTCGTTTGCCGGCGCGGACCCGCGCCAGTATGTCGTCCTCTTCCGACTGGCGATCCGGCGGGATGAGGATGCGGACCGACTGTCCGATCAGTTCGTCGGCGGTGTAGCCGAAGAGGCGCTCAGCTGCGGCATTGGCCGATTGAATGATGCCGTCGAGGTTTTTCGCGATAATCGCGTCGTCCGATGAGGCGACGATTGCGGCGAGATACGCCTGAGCTGCTCCGGCGTCAGCAATGTGTGCCTGTTGAACGGTCGGTGAGTCGTGCGCCATCGGAACTCTGCAGGCAAGATTCGCTACGTCTGCCGTAAGGGATGGCACATCGTACTCATCTGTGCGAGGACGTCGGCTGTTCTCAGGTTACCGGCCGGGGTAGAAGGACGGGAGGCGCACGTCGCGCATCGTGCGGAAGCCGGGATCCGCCGTGATGACTGCCGGGATCGAGTTCACGGCCATCGACGCGGTGGCCACGTCGCCATGGACGCCACCCTCGATCCTCGAATAGATCCGCGGCGAGCCCTCGATCAACACCGACTCGTAGGACTGCGGCGCACCGAGGTATGCCTCCAGCCGCAGCTTGATCCGCTCCTCGTCGTTCACGTAGCCGCTGCCGGTCTGGATGACGCCGCACACATCGCCTTCATCAACGGCAAGCAGATCGCTGGCGACTGCGGTCTCCGCGATCTGCGGCGCCACGTCGTCGATGACGCGATCGAGACGCCATCCCATCGCATCCGCAATCATCTGGATCGACTCGGTGAATCCGACGTGGCGGACGCTGCCATCCTCCACCTTCTTCTGGAACTGCTCGCGTGTAAGACCAGCGCCGATCTTCTGCTGGAACGGCAGCCGCCGCACCCGCGCGTCCTGGACGCGCCACACCTCGACGCGGTCGACGCGCTCGCACACGGCGCTGAGCATGATCGGAAGCGCATCCATCGTGAAGCCGGGATTCACGCCGGTGCCGAGCACCGCGACCTTGGCCTTGCGGGCGACCTCGTCGAGGCGCTTGGCAAACCGACGGTTGTGCGACGCCGGGTAGGCCGCTTCCTCGGTCGTGGTGACGATCGGAACCTTGTATTTGAGCACCTCTTCGAACTGCGGGATCACCGCCTTCAGTTGCGAACTGGTGCACAGGACAGCCGCGTCTGGCTTCGTCGCGCGGATGGTCTTGCTGATGCTGTCGCCGACCTTCACTCGCAGCTTGCGCCCGGCGGCGATCACCTCGCCGAGATCCTCGCCCACTTTGGAGGGATCGATGTCGACCGCGCCAACCAGCTGAAAGCCCTTTCTCTCGACGATCTGACGACCGATGGCCGCGCCGATCGGTCCAAGGCCGATGAGTACAACGCGAATAGTCATTGGTCGGCTCCGGCGGTCCGCTTCGCGGGACCCGCGCTACTCCGCGGACCATAAAGGTCCGCGCCGCATCAACTGTTAATGCGCCGCGACCGGGCCACCACCACTGGACGGCCGCTTCATGACGAGCACCAGCGGGAGCATCAGCAGGAAGACGACCCCCAGCACCCGGAACAGCATCACGAATGAGACCATCGACGCCTGCTGCAGCAACATGCCGTGGAGGACGACGTACGTACGTTGTGTCGCCGTCACCGCGTCGGACCCTCCCGCCATGAGCCCGTTCCGGATCTGGTCGAACCTCGCCTGCGTTGTGGGGTCGTAGGCGCTGACGTTCTCGCCCATCAGCGTGCCGATGACCTGTCGCTGTCGCTGAAGCATCGTCGCGGTCACCGCGATGCCCACGCTGCCGCCGATGTTCCGCATCAGATTGAACAGACTCGTCGCATAGCCCATCTTCTCGCGCGGAATCGTCGCCATCGCCACGGTCGTCATCGGCACGAACAGCAGCGCCATCCCGGCACCTTGCAAGAACTGCGGCCAGAAGATGTCCCAATAGCCAGCGTTGAGGTTCAGCTGTCCCAGCCAGATCAACGTCACGCCACCGACGGCCAGTCCGATCGCCAGCAGCTTGCGCGCATCCACGTGGCCGGTCAGGAAGCCCACCGTCGGCATCATCAACAGCGAGCCGATCCCTCGCGGTGCCATCATCTTTCCAGCGCCGTACGACGAATAGCCAAACAACGTCTGCAACATGACGGGCAGAAGGACCAGGCTGCCGTAGAGCACGAAGCCGAGCACCGTCATCAGGAACACTCCGGTCGCGTAACTCCGATCCTTGAAGATTCGCAGATCGATCACCGGATGCTTCGCTTTCAACTGCTGGATGATCAGCGCGACCAACGCGACCGCCGACACGATCGCCAGCGTGGTGATCATCGTCGACTCCCACCAGTCCTCCTGCTGCCCCTTGTCGAGCACGAACTGCAGGGCGCCGATGCCGACGACGAGCATCCCCATGCCCCAATAGTCGATCCCCTGCGATTCTTTCCGCAGATATGGAGGATCGAAAACGTACAGCTGGGTCATGACAAGCGAGGCAATTCCCACGGGAAGATTGATGTAGAAGACCCAGCGCCAGCTGTAGTTCTCGGTCAGCCATCCGCCGAGCACCGGACCAAGAATCGGCGCGACAACGATCCCGAGGCCCCAGAAGCCCATGGCGCGGCCGCGCTCTTCCGGCTTGAACGATTCGAGCAGCACGGCCTGGGAGAGCGGCTGCAGCGCGCCGCCGGTGGCGCCCTGAATGATCCGAAAGATGATCAGCGACGCGAGATTTGGAGCAGCGCCGCACAGGAACGACGCGATCGTGAAGCCGCCGGTCGACAGCATCAGCAGCCGCTTGCGGCCGAACTTCGCCGCCAGCCAGCCGGTCATCGGGAGAATGATCGCGTTGGCGACCAGATACGACGTGAGGGCCCAGGTGGCTTCTTCGGTCGTCGCCGACATCGTGCTCGCGATATGCGGCAGCGAGACGTTGACGACGGTGGTGTCCAGCACCTCCATGAAGGTGGCGAACATCACGGCGATGGCGACGATCCAGGGATTGACTTGGCGGGACTGTTCCATGGCGGGCGTCAATTCAAAATGCAAAATGAAAAATGCAAACTAAAAACCCCAACCCTCGATCGAGTTTCGGGGCTTACTAGTTTGAATTTTGCATTTTGAATTTTTCATTTCGTGTACACCGTCGCTGTCACCGACATTCCCGGTCGCAGCAGCCGCTCTGGATCCTGGCCCTCATCGAGCACGATCTTCACCGGCACGCGCTGCACGACCTTGACGAAGTTGCCGGTCGCGTTTTCCGGCGGCAGCAGGCTGAACCGGGCACCGGTCGCCGCGGCGATGCTTTCGACCTTGCCGTTGAAGTCCTTTCCGCCATACGCATCGACCTCGACGGTCGCGCGCAGACCGGCACGCATCTCCTCGAGCTGCGTTTCCTTGAAGTTTGCCGTGATCCAGATGCGGTCGAGCGGAATGACCGACATCAGCGGCTGCCCGGGTTGAATCACCTGACCGGGCTCGATCGTCTTGCGGCTGACGATGCCCTTCACCGGCGCGTTCACGGTCGCGTATTCCAGATTCAGCTCCGCCTGCTTGACCGCGGCAGCAAGCTGCTTCGCTCGTGCCTCCGCGGCGGCCACGCGGGCACGCTGGGCTGCCACCTGTTCAGGCGTTGTCTGGGAGGCGTGCAGCTGCGCCGTCGCACGCGACTCGCCGGCGCGCGACTGCATCAACCGGCTCTCGGCGACACGAATACCGGTTTCGGCTTCCTGAACCTGCGCCTGCGCGGAATCGACGGTCGCCGACGTGGCCTGCGCCGTGGCCACCGTCGCGTCGTACTGCTGCTGCGGGATCTCGTCCTTCGCCAGCAGCGCTTTCAAGCGCTCGACGTCCTTTGCCGCCTTGGCCGCGTTCGCCTGGTTCTCACGCAATCGCGCCTGCGACGTCGCCAGACGTGCGCGTGCAGCGTCCACCGCCTGCTGCGCCTCGACGATGCCTGCCTGTGCCTGCTCGACACCGCCTTGCGCAGCGGCCACATTACCGGAGGCGGTGGTCTGCGTGATCGGCACGTTGGCGCGGGCAGCAACGACCGTGGCTTCTGCATCAGCGAGCTCGGCGCGCGCCTTTTCGAGCGCGACCTCGTAGTCGCGCGGATCGATCTGCACGAGCAGCGCACCGGCGTCGACCTGTTGATTGTCGACGACGGGCACGTTGAGCACCGTGCCGCCGACCCGGGCGGCAATTGGTGTCACGTGCGCGTCCACTTGCGCGTCATCGGTGGACTCGCGCCCGCTGGTCGCCCACACCCACGCGCCCGCCGCGACGACGATGACCACCACGACAGCTGCCAGAATCTGTATTCGCCTGCTCACGGCCGAGACCCTCCGAGGAAGCGTTCGATGGCACTTTCCGCGGTGCCCAGCGAGCGAGCCAGCAGCGCCTTCGACACGTTGTAGCCATACAGCGCGGAGATGTATTGCTCGTTGGCGAGCGTCACGGCCTCCTGCGCCTGAATCACTTCGATGTTGTTCGCCACGCCGGCGGCGAACCGGTCGCGCGACTGCGTGAGCTGCTGATTCGCGAGCTCACGGGACCGCGTCGCCGTCTGCAATTCCTCGCCGGTCGCCTGCAGATCGAGAAACGCGCTGCGCACGTCGTAGTAGATCTCGCTGCGCAGGTTCTCCACCTCTGACCGGCGATTGCGCACGTCGACCTCCGCCCGCGCCAGACGCGCCTGCACGCGTCCACCCTCGAAGATCGGCACGCTCACGACGCCGGTCACGTTGAACGTGCTCAACGCCGTGCTGGCAGCGAGGCCAATCGCCCCGTAGTCGGCGTTGACCTTCACGGTCGGCAACAGTTCGGCGCGCACGGCGGCCTGCGACGATTCAGCCGCACGCACACGCTCCTGCGCCGCGAGGAAATCGGGCCGCTCCTTGTAGGCGCGGTCGAGCGCCTGCTGCAGCGTCATCTCCGGCACGGGCACGTCGGGCAGGACGTCGCTCAGCGTGAACTCCTGACCTGCGGGCAGACCAATCACGCGCGCCAGTTGCAGCTTCGTCTTCTCGAAGTCGTTCCTCGCAGCGGTCGCGCGTTGACGGTCGGCGCTGAGCCGCACTTCGGCGCGGACGACGTCGAGGCCGGCGACGATGCCGCTCTGTCGCAGATCCTGCGCCTGCGTGTAGAGCGCCTGCGACGTCTCCAGCTGCGAGCGCGCGCTCTCGACGCTCGCCGCCGCCGCAAGTGCCTCCAAGTACAGATTCGCGGAGACGAGCACGACCAGGTCGCGCGCGCTGCGGTAATCGTGGTTGGCCGCGGCGAGGTTGTGCGCTTCGGCACGCGTATCGTTGACCGCCGACATGTCGAGCAGCGTCTGCGTGGCGAATAGCCGCGCATCGAAGACGTTGAACGGGCCGACGACAGGACCGATCCCCGCCGCCCCGGGAAAACGGGAGAGTGGAAAGCCGAACGCCTCGAGGTTGTTGGTGCGACGCGATTGCGAGACCGATGCCTCCACGTGCGGCAGCAGCTCGGTCAGCGCCAGCCATCGCGCGGCTCTGGCGCGATCGACCGACTCCTCCGCCTGCAGCACACCGAGGTTGTGGTCGAGCGCGCGGCGAATCGCATCGACGACGGACAATGCGAGCGGCTCGGGTGACACCGTGCCCTGCGGCACGCCGCCCATGAAGGGACTGCTCGCAGGCAGCTGCGGCACCCCGGTCCGCACTTGGGCCGCAGCAGGCACGGCAAACGCCACGACGAGAGTGACAACGCTGATGTCGTGCAGTGTTCGGGAGATCACGGGACGAGAGGCCTCATGCGACGACGTCAACTCCCAACGTCTGCCGCGCGACCAATTCCCAACTCCCAACGCATTGGGAGTTGGCTCGGGCGGCAGGGGGTAGGAAGTGGGGAGTTGTCATTGCAAAGATCGAGATACTTCAGTATCGTTGAACTATTCGGTCGGACTCAAGTAATTTCGAGCGCAACCTCTGCATGAACGCAGCCCGCCGACGGACGGTGACGGCAGACAGATGGATCGACGCATTGAGCGAGCTCGTGCGCGCGTTTCGCACGTTGCAGATCTCGAAAGGACACCATCCGTGGCTGCTGCTCGATATGACGATGGCGCAGCTCAAAGCGGTGATGCTGCTGGTTCAGTCCGCCTCCGCCACGGCGACGGACAGGTCGGCTGGTGGATTGCGCAGCCGGGAGCTGGCCGATGGGCTCGGCATCGCGCCTTCGGCCGCCACACCGCTGGTCGATCGCCTCGTCGATCAGAAGCTGGCTCGACGTGAGCCCGACCCGCAGGACCGCCGCATCATCTGGATTCGTCCCACGACGAAATCACTCAGCGTGTACGATCAGCTGATTCAGAAAACGAACAGGCCCGTGCTCGAACAGGTCCTGGGCGAGTTGGCGCGCGAAGACCGACAGCGGGTCTACGAGAGCATGCTGCTGCTGCTCGAAGCAGCGGAACGGGTCATGGATCGGGAAAATAAAAAAAGGCGAGCCTGAAACGCTCGCCTTTCGCGGACCATAAAGGTCCGCGCCGCATCCTCAGGTGTAGTGTCCGGCTTCAGCCGGACCCGAGATCAATTCAACGCGGCTTCCGTCAGCGCCTCGCGCACGGTGGGCGGCATCGGGTTCGCCGCCACGACGTGCTCGGCGAGAATCTGACGCAGGCGATCGGCGTCCACCGATTCCACCTCGAGCAATTCCAGCGCAAGCGCCTTCACCGCTCCACGCTGACGCTCGATGATCTGACGCGATGTCTCGTAGCCACGCATCACCAGCGATCGGATCTCGTCGTCCACGCGACGCGCCGTTTCCTCGCTGAAGCCCGAGGCGCGCGAATCGTTGTCCCACGCGCTGCTTGGCCGCTTGAAATGCACCGGACCGAGCGGCGACATACCGAGCTCGCACACCATCTTGCGCGCCAGCTCCGTCGCGCGCTCGATGTCGTTGGAGGCGCCGCTCGTCATCTGTCGCAGGAACAGTTCCTCCGCCACGCGTCCACCCATCAGGATCGCGATCTGCGACTCGATGAACGGCTTCGAGTGCGTATACCGATCCGCCTCGGGCAACTGCATCGTCACGCCCAGCGCGCGGCCGCGCGGGATGATCGTGACCTTGTGCAGCGGATCGGCCTCGGGCAGCAGCGCGGCGACCACGGCATGGCCCGCCTCGTGATAGGCACAGGTCACGCGCTCCTTCTCGCTCATCGCCACCGATTTACGCTCGACGCCCATGAGCACCTTGTCGCGCGCGGCATCGAGATCGGCGTTGCTGACGGTCTGCCGGCCGCCGCGCGCCGCGATGAGGGCGGCTTCGTTCACGAGATTGGCGAGGTCGGCACCGGAGAAGCCTGGCGTGCCGCGCGCGATCGATCGCAGGTCGACGTCCGGATCGAGCGCCACCTTGCGCGAGTGCACCCGCAGGATCTGCTCGCGCCCCTTCAGATCGGGATTGCCGACGGTGACCTGTCGATCGAAGCGGCCGGGACGCAGCAGCGCGGAATCGAGGATGTCGGCGCGGTTGGTCGCGGCGACGACGATGATGGTCTCGGACTGCGTGAAGCCGTCCATTTCAACGAGCAGCTGGTTGAGCGTCTGTTCGCGTTCCTCGTGACTGAGCGAGTTGCCACCGCGGCTGCGGCCGACGGCGTCGAGCTCGTCGATGAAGATGATGCACGACGGGTGACGCCGCGCCTCCTTGAACAACTTGCGGACGCGTGAGGCGCCCACGCCGGCGTACATCTCGACGAAGTCGGATCCGCTCGCCGAGATGAACGGCACGCCCGCCTCGCCGGCCATCGATCGCGCCAGCAGCGTCTTACCCGTTCCCGGAGGACCGACGAGCAGCACGCCACGCGGAATGCGGCCACCGATCGACGCGAACTTGGCGGGCTCCTTCAGGAAATCGACGATCTCCCGTACTTCGTCCTTCGCTTCGTCGACACCCGCCACGTCGGCGAACGTGACCGTGACCTGCTGCGGATCGATCGTCCGCGCCTTCTCCAGCGTCGGCACGCGACCCGTGACGACGCGGAAGAGCGCGAGGCCGGCGAAGCCGAAGAACAGCAGCCCGATCGCGAGCGCGCCGTAGCTGCCCGCGCGCGAGGGTTCATCGCGCGTCACGCTGAACAGGATTCCGCGCTCGGTCAGGTTCGTGACGAACGTCGGATTGGCCGCGACATAGCCGCGCGGGGCGATCGTCGCGAACAGCTTGCCGTCAGGATGCGAGTAGTGCAGCGCATCGCCGTCGACATTGACCTGCTTCACCTGATTGGCGTCGACATCGAGCAGGAACTGCGAGAAGGCAACCGTGACCGGCTCGGGCGCGCCGGTCGATCGCCAGGACAGAACCGCAATGATGACGAGGATGACGAGGACGACCCCGACGCCTGACCAGAACCACCGCGAGCGCGGCAACTTGCCTGCGAGCACAGAATTCCCCTACGCGTAGAAAGGACCCCCTGGAACCGGGAGCGGGAGCGGCCCGGAACGGAGCAGTCCGATTGACTTGGAATGAGAGCGCGTGTGTGATCTTATCGGACCAGTCCTTGCCTGTAAACAGATGCCTTCACAGGATTTATCATGCTCAGCCGTAAATCGGGCCCGGCGAAAGCCCGACACTATGCGCAGCAGGTCAGGGTCGGCTGTTCCGGGTGGCAGTACAAACACTGGCGGGGCGATTTCTATCCGAGCGATTTGGCGCAGTCGCGATGGTTCAGCCACTACACGCAGACCTTCGATACGGTCGAGATCAACAACAGCTTCTACCGATTGCCGGAGGCCGCCACATTCGCAAAATGGCGGGAGCAGGCGCCACAGCGCTTTATCTACGCGGTGAAGGCGAGTCGCTTTCTGACGCATATGAAGAAGCTGAAGGATCCCGAACAGCCCTTGTCCCGCTTCTTCGAAAACGCTCGCGAGCTCGGTTCCCAACTGGGCCCAGTGCTCTACCAGCTTCCACCCAGGTGGCCGATCGACCTCGAGCGCTTCGAACATTTTCTCTCCGCGCTTCCGTCCGCTTATCGGCACACCGTGGAATTCCGGGAGCCCAGCTGGTATGACGACCGCGTCTACGAGCTGATGCGTCGCTACCGGGTTGCGCTCTGCCTGCATGACATGCAGGGGTCGGCCACGGATAAGGCGATCGTCGGCCCGTTCATCTACGTCCGCTTCCACGGCCGGACGAAGTACGCCGGCCGCTACGAAGACGAACGACTCGATGAATGGGCCGACTGGCTGGCGGCGCGAATCGTCGACGGGCTCAACGTGTTCGCGTATTTCAACAACGACGTCGGAGGTCACGCGCCGCGCGATGCGGTCCGACTCCGCGACCGCATCCACGCGCGCCTGTCTACGACTGCGTTGGCGTCGTAGCCGGACGACGGCGCTTCCTCCACGCAGTGGCCGCGCCGCCGGGCGCTTGAGCAACGGACCATCTCGGCCATTGCCCTCAAGTGCCTCTGTCTCGAATGACATAGCGACGCTGGGACGAAGAGCGTCCGTCACAAGAGCCATTGGCGCGGCAACTCCTCGCAAGAAAAACTCAGAATTTCTTGCACACGGACTGATGCCTCATTCGATCTCGCGATGCGATGAGCGCGAGCGACCGCGTTAACATGGCGCCAGATGGCTCGTTCCGGTTCATTGGCGCTCGCACCGGAGGTCGATAACCTGCGACGCCAATTCGAGCAGATCAGCGCAGACGCCGACGCACTGGTCACACCGCTCAGCGATCAGCAGTTCAATTGGCGCCCCGCGTCGGAGGCATGGTCGGTCGCGGAGTGCATCGAGCATCTCAACGTGACGGCGCGCATGTACCTGCCGAAGCTCGATCAGGGGATCGCCGACGCGATCAGTCGCGGACGCTATGGCGAGGGCCCGTTCCGGTACTCGTGGCTCGGACGATGGTTCGTACGGATTCAGGAGCCACCGGCGAAGATCAAGGTGAGGGCGCCGAAGTCTTTCCAACCAGGCCCTTCCCGATCGCGCTCCGAAATCATGGCCGCATTCCGCGCGTATCAGGTGCAATACATCGATCGTCTGCGGCAGGCCAACGGCCTCGACCTGGCGCGCGCCTACGTCAGCTCGCCTGCGGCGGTGTGGATTCGCTTCTCGCTCGGCTCTGGATTCCATCTGATGACGGCACACGAGCGACGCCACCTGTGGCAGGCGAGGAATGTCATCCAGCATCCGCAATTCCCTCGATAGGTAGCTAGGTTGCTAGGCGGATAGGTAGCTGGGTAAGAACACTTGCCCAACTACCCAGCTACCCAGCTACCGCACGCGCATCCAACTCCACGTCTCCGAACGTATTGCGGGATAGAGCGCTCGTTGACGCGTTGAGAATCGAGCGAAGGAGACGATCTCGTGCTGGCAGCAGATGTTGGGCGAATTCCCTGGGCCGTCAGGCCATCGATGGATGTTGTGAAGGTGTTTCGTGGCGCCACCAACCAGGTGTTTGCCGCTGTCGGGTGGGTCCGCCGCGCGAGCTGCGGTCTCGTCGGCCACGACATGATCCGGCATTACGAGCCGGGCCGTGTGTCGCTGGAGTGTATGAGCTGCGGCGAGCGCTCGCCGGGTTGGACGATCGACCGCGCGGCGTGAGGTCCGCCTGAAGGCGGACCCTACGAAGCAATCTCAACTTCGAATTGGGAGTTGGGAGTTGGATCGGGCGACGTGAGTTGGGAGTTGGCTCGGCGACGTGAGTTGGAAGTTGACCAGCCGCCAGGTCACTGCGTAAGGCGACGGAGGGAATCGACGGCGACCGCGGCGTGCGATCGGCGCGGATCGGCGCCGCCTTCGACGCGGTGCGCGGCCATATCGACGAGCGCGCCCGACGCGTAGCCGTAGCGCATCTCGCCCTTGCGCCCGACCTTGTGGAAGCGGTGACCACGGGCCATCAACTCGGTCACAATCGCGCGCGGAAAGCGATCTTCGATTTCGATCCGCGCAGCCGTACCCGCGGCGTCCGCGGGATCGCGCGTCACCAGAAACCGCGGCGCTTCGATCGCCTGCTGCATCGATAACCCCCCATCGATCAGCGCCGTGACGATCGAATACGTCGACGCCGGAATCCACGCGTTTCCCGCGGCACCCACAGCAAACGACGGCACCTGCCGCCCATCGTCCTCCCTGAACGCGAGCATCGGGATGTTTGCCGTGTTCGATCGCGTCAGCGGCAGCAGCTGGCCGTACGCGCCGACGGTCGTTCGGTTCGATCGCAGATGGTTGTTGTAGAGAAACCCGAGTCCGCGCGACACGTAGAACGATCCGCCCCAGGTGCTCAACGTGTTCGTCATCGCAATGATGTTGCCGTCGGCATCCGCAACGACGATCGCCGTCGTGCCGCTGCCGATCCGCTCGCCCGACGTCGAGGGTTCGTCCGAGTCGTCCGGATAACGGCCGGCCGCCTGGCCGTCGATACGACGGAACAGATCGGCGGCATGTTCGGATGCCAGATGCGGCTCGAACTCGACAGCCCATCGTGCCGGATCGGCAATGCGCGTGATGCGGTCGCGCGCCTTCCACGCTTCGATCTGATAGTGCCAGTAGTCGGCATCCGCCGTCGCGATCGCGTGCGGCTGCGTCCGGTAATTCCCGAGCACCGACAACGCTTCGAGCAGCGACACACCAGCCGCCACCGGCGGGCCCCCGGTGTAGAGCACGCGATCGCGGTACCGCAGCGAGACGGGCTTCCGTTCCATCGCGCGGTATTGCGCCAGATCGTCGGTCGTGATCAGGCCGCCATTGGTAGCCATGTCCGCCGCAATCCGTTGCGCCAGGGAGCCGCGATAGAACGACTCCGCACCCTCGCGTGCGAGCGTGCGCAGCGTCGTGGCCAGATCGCGATTCACGAATCGATCGCCGGGCGTCGGCACCTGTCGATTCGGCAGGAAGAGGCGCGTCGACGCGGTGTACTTCTCGAGCACCTGACGGCCTTCGGCAATGGTCGACGGCAGCGTGTGATCGAGAACGAATCCGTTCTCGGCGTGCCTGATTGCCGGATCGATCAGGTCCGACCAGCTCACACGGCCGCTGCCGTACTGCGAATGCAGATAGTCGAGTCCGGCAACGAGTCCCGGAATGTTGGCGGCCATCGGACCATCGCCGACCAATCGGCCGTTGAGGAAGATGCGTGGATTGTCGAGCGTCGCGGCAGTCGGCGTCTGGTCCTTGTACTCGATGATCGTCGGCTCCGCCATGCCCTTGAGAAAGAGCACGGCTTGACCATCGCCGCCAAGGCCGGATGCGTCCGGTTCGACTACGCCAAGCGTGAACGCCACCGCGATGGCGGCGTCGACGATGTTGCCGCCGCGTTCGAGCACGAGGCGGCCGGCTTCCGATGCGAGAGGATGTGCGGAGACGACGACGGCTTGCGACGAGGTGACGGGGGGCTTCACCAGCGGTTCCGCTGCGATCAGATCATCGACGACGTCCTCGAGGGCCGCGGGCGTGCGCGCCTGTTCGGCGGCCGGTCTGAACCGCGCGCGAAGCGAATCCCATGTCCGCGCCGATTCGCCGTTCTGGTAATACAGCCGCTTCAGGGTCGTCCACACGCCATCGAACGCCTGCACCAGGCTGGCCTGCGTCGTGAGCAGCGACGGCGCCAACGCGCGGCCGCCTTCGTCGACGACGCGCGGTGCCGGCACAGTCCATAACTGATAGGCGCGGCCGAGTTCGAACAACGCCGGCGGTTCGGTGGTGTCGCGCAAGGGATTGCCGTTGTAGCTCTGGTCGGCGTCGGGGACCTCTCCGATGGCAATCGTGTGACCGTCCGGCGACCAGGAGAGCGATCCACCATGGCGCGACACGAGTACCGGCGGCGCCACCGGTCGCGAAGGCGCCGCTGACTGGCTTCTGTCGAGGAACGCACCGACATCCTCGACCCATGTCGAACCGACGCCATCGCGAACGGCGTAGAACGCGATGCGATCCCCTTCAGGCGACCACGCCGGATACGCCTCGTATCCGCGCGTGCGAGTCAGCCGCGATGCTGGACCGCCCCTGCCTGTCCTGAGCCCAGTCGATGGGCCCGTCGTGAGTGGAGTCGAGGGGCCGCGATCGAGCAATCGCATGACCCACAGGTCGAAGTCGCCATCCTCGTTGTCGCGGTTCGACGTGAACGCGACGCGCCTGCCGTCTGGTGACACGCGCGGGTACATCTCGTCGTCAGGCGACTGCGTCAGCGCCACAGGAGCGCGGCTGTCCCCTCCATCCGGATCGACGAGGTAGAGATCCCATTGGCGCGCACCAGAGGCGCGATGCGAAAACACGATGCGGCCGTCGGGGGCCCACGACGGCGACCGCTCATCGCCCGGTAACGACGTGAGACGCTGTGGCGTTCCTCCCCGGGTCGGGATGATGAAGAGATCGAAGCCGTCGCCCGAGTCGGCGGCAAAGGCAAGCCGACGGCCGTCACTGGACCATGCCGGCTCGCGCTGGATGCCGGAGGAACGGGTCAGCTCGCGCGGTTCACGCCCATCCGGAAGGACGGTGTAGATGCGATCGAGAAAGACGACGGCGAGATGCTTACCGTCGGGCGCCCAGGCCGGCTCCCGCATTCCAGACACAGCGGTCTGCGCGGTGAGGGAGAGGCTCACGGCCGTGAGCACAGCGGCCGCGGCGAACGCGGTCCGGATGGTGGATGGTCGATGGTGGGTCGTGGTCATGGATGATGAACGCGACACGCAGCCACTATCCACCACCCACCATCCACCATCCACCAACGGCCGCTATCCACCGACCACCGCGGCCACGATGTGCCGCGCCGAGATGCCGTAGCGATCGAGCAGTTCGTCCGGCATGCCGCTGCGCGGGATCTCGCTGACGGCGAGCCGTTTCACCGTGAAGCCGCCCGGGGCGACCGCTGCGGCGACGGCGTCGCCGATCCCGCCGCCTGGATAGTGATCTTCGACGGTGATGAGGCGATCCTTCGTTTCCTTCGCACACCGCAGCAGCGTGGCAGCATCGATCGGTTGCAGCGAATACAGATCGACGACGCGAATGTTGATTCGCTGCTTCTGCAATTCGTCGTACGCCTTGAGCGCCTCGAACAGCGTCACGCCGGCGCCGATAACCGTCGCCGCATCATCGCCGCTCTGGTGAATGATTTTGAGACCGCCTATCTCGAAGGTCTCGTCCGGACCGTAGATGACAGGCGTCTTCGGTCGCGACGTGCGCATGTAGACGGGACCGCGATGATAGGCCGCGCGCTCGACCAGGCGATCGGTGCTGACGCCGTCGCACGGATAGAGCACGGCGATGTTCGGCTCCGCCCGCATCATCGCGAGATCCTCGAGCGCCATTTGCGACGGGCCGTCTTCGCCGATCGACACGCCCGCATGCGACCCGGCCATCTTGATGTTCACGTTGCTGATGGCCGCCATGCGGATGAAGTCGTACGCCCGCGTCAGGAACGCCGCGAACGTCGACGGGAACGGAATCGCGCCGCGCGCCGCCAATCCCATCGAGGCGCCGATCATGACCTGTTCCGCGATGAACGTCTCGTAGAAGCGATCGGGATACTTGTGGAGGAACTTCTCGCTGAACGTCGAGTTCTTGACGTCGGCATCGAGCGCGACGACGCGATCGTCGGCCTCGCCGAGGCGCGCGAGCGCGGCGCCGTACGCTTCGCGTGTCGCGACATTGTCGCCGATCTTGTACGACGGTGGACCCAGACGTGCGTTGCCTGACGGCGCACGCGAGACGGAGCGCGGCGGTTGCGGCGACGGAACGGGTTCTTCGTCGGGAAGCAGCTGCGATTTCAACTCCGCCAGCGCCTTGTCCAGTTCCTCGCCCTTCTTGAGTGGCTTGCCGTGCCAGCCGTCCTTCCCCTCGAAGATCGAGACGCCCTTGCCCTTGAGCGTGCGCGCCAGGATCATCGTCGGCTTGCCCTTGGTGCGTCTCGCCTCGTCGAGCGCAGCGAGGACCGCCGCCAGATCATGACCGTCGATCACCAGCGCGTGCCACCCGAACGCACGCCAGCGCGCCGCCACGGTGTCCATCTCGTGGCCGAACTGTGTCGGGCCGCTCTGCCCCAGCCCATTGACGTCGCTGAACGCGCACAGCGAATCGAGCTTGAAGTAGGCGCCGACGTCGGCCGCTTCCCATACCGATCCTTCGGCCGTCTCGCCGTCGCCGAGCAGGACGTATGTCCGGTAGTCGGAGGCGATGCGGCGTGCGTTGAGCGCCGTCCCGATGGCTGCGCACAGGCCCTGCCCGAGTGAACCGGTCGCCACATCGACCCACGGCAGCCGCGGTGTCGGGTGACCCTCGAGATCCGAATCGATGCGTCGGAGCTTCAGCAGATCGTCGCGCGAGATGATGCCCGCTTCCGCCCACGCCGAGTAGAGCACCGGCGCCGCGTGTCCTTTCGACAACACGAAGCGGTCGTTGTCGGGATTGTGCGGATCGCGCAGGTCGTAGCGCATCTCCGAGAAGAACAATGCCGCCATGATCTCGGCGGCCGAACAGCACGTGCTCGGATGACCGCTGCCGGCTTCGGTGGTCGACACCACCGAATCGATGCGCAGACGCGTGGCAACGTTCATCAGCACATGCGTGCGCGAAGACGACTGAACGGGCACGAGAGAACCTCCGCGAGGTGTTCAGAAACTGGGTGACGTAGCGGTCATTATAATGACCTGATTGATGCTCGCGCTGCGGTACGTCTACGTAATGGCACTGGCCATCTGGCTGGGCGGCATGGTCGTGCTGGGCGCGCTGGTGGCGCCGACAACATTCGAAATGCTGCAGGCCGCCGTCCCCGACGCGGGTCGCTCGCTTGCCGGCGATGTCCTCGGACGAACCGTCGCCCGTTTCCACTATGTGGCCTATGCGTGTGGCGGCGCGCTCGTCGTCACGTTGACGGCGATGGCGGTGCTCGGTCCGAGGCCGAGTGGCTTTGCGTTTCGTCTCGTCCTGTCGGGCGCGATGTTCCTCGTGGCGCTCTATTCGGGGTTCGCGATCGTCGGCGAGGCGAACGCCAGCCGGCTGATGATGGTCAACGTCGCCGGTGCATTGGCGCTTCTGTACTGGGAAGCTCGAGATCGCTTGTGAAACACGTCATCACACTGATCCCAGGCGACGGCATCGGACCCGAGGTCACGGGCGCTGTCGTGAAGATCCTCGAGAAAGCGGGGCTCGACGTCGAGTGGGAGTCGCACCTCGCCGGCGTTCTGGCACTCGAGCGGAAAGGCGAGACGCTGCCGAAGGATCTGCTCGACTCGATCCAGCGCAACAAGGTCGCGTTGAAGGGACCCGTGACGACGCCGGTCGGCGGTGGATTCACGAGCGTGAACGTCGGCCTGCGCAAGGCGCTCGACCTCTACATCAACCTTCGACCCGTGTGGAACATCCCGTCGGTGCCGTCGCGCTACCAGGGCGTCGACCTGGTCATCGTGCGCGAGAACACCGAGGACCTGTACTCGGGGTTGGAGCACGAGATCATCCCCGGTGTCGTCGAGAGCCTGAAGATCATCACCGAAACCGCCACGACGCGCGCCGCCACGTTCTCGTTCGAGTACGCGCGCAAGCACGGACGCAAGCGCGTGACGACCGTGCACAAGGCGAACATCATGAAGCTCGGGGACGGGTTGTTCCTGAAGACGGTTCGGAAAGTGGGTGCCGCCTACCCCGACATCGTCAACGACGATCGCATCGTCGACAACGCGTGCATGCAGCTCGTGATCAACCCGACGCAGTTCGACATGCTGCTGCTGCCGAACCTGTATGGAGACATCGTCTCGGACCTTTGTGCCGGCCTCGTCGGCGGACTCGGCGTCGTTCCCGCTGCAAATCTCGGGACAGATATCGGAGTGTTCGAAGCCGTCCACGGGAGCGCGCCTGATATTGCCGGCAAGAGTCTCGCCAATCCCACGGCGCTGCTGCTCTCCGCCGTGCTGATGCTTCGCCACATCGACGAAGGCGCGATTGCCGATCGGATCGTGCGTGCGCTGGGCGACACGCTGACGTCGGGCATCCGCACGAAAGACCTCGGCGGGACCGCGAGCACCATCGAGTTCACGGACGCGATCTGTCGCAGGCTCGCGGCATAAGCGCGCCAGCCTCGGACGCGCGCGTCAACTCCCAATCCTCTTCGCTGAGCCAACTCCCAAATCCCAATGTGGAAGTCGTCAGCCACAGGACGTTGGGCGTTGGTCAAGCGTAAGACGTTGGGAGTTGGGACTTGACCACCGGAGCAAGGATCGCGGGATTTCTTCACAATCGAATTCCCGTCCGGGATGGTATAGTCGCGTCGATGCTCGATGAGATCACGCGAGCCGTGCTGTCGCGCGAAGAGGTTGCCCGCTATCTGCAGGGAACCCACGGCGAAAGCGGCATGGCGGCGCGGGAGCGCATCGAAGGCTACCTCGAAGAGCTGCGGACGACGCAGCGCTATTCGATCTATCGCGCGCTCAAGCATCCGCTCTATCCGATCCTTCGCAAGATCGAGCGCCTCGGCGAGAACGTCGAGATCGCGAAAACGGCGACGCGCGGCGGCCGTGTCGTCTACGCCTCGAATCACCGGAGTCACACCGACTATCTGGTCGAGCCGCTCGTGCTCGACGACAACGGCGTGCGGCCGCCGATCATCGCGGCCGGCATCAATCTGTTCGGTGGACCGCTCGGCCTCATCCATCGTCACGTGACCGGCGCGATCCCGATTCGGCGCAACACGAAGGATCCCGTCTATCTCATCACGCTCAAGGCGTACGTGGCCGAGCTGCTGCGCAAGCACGACTTCTTCTTCTATCCGGAAGGCGGTCGCAGCTACAGCGGCGAGTTGAAGCATCCGAAAACGGGACTCATGCACGCGGCGCTGCAGGCGGAGCATCCGCATCTCGTCATCGTGCCAACCGCGGTGGCGTACGATCTCGTGCTCGAGGATCACGTGCTGGCGCGTCAGCGCGTGAAGCGGACGCAGCGACCATTCAGCCGCGAGCTCGCGGAGATGGTGCGCTACGCCGTCGGCTACCGCTCGCGTGCGTTCGTCACGTTCGGGAAACCGATCAGCGTCGACGGCATCGATCCGCACTCACGTCGCCACGTGCTCGATCTGACGCACGCGACGATGAAAGCGCTCGGGCGCGTGGTGAAGGTGCTGCCGACAGCGGTTGTCGCCAACGCGATGCGTCCGTCGATCACACGGCGCGCCCTGATCGAACGCGCCGAGACGATTGTCGACACGCTGCGCGCGTGCGGCGCGAACCTGGGCGTCGCCAGCGGCGCGCAGGCCGTGGACGCCGGGATCGAGCCGCTCGAACTGCGCGGCATCATCGTCGTCGAGCGCGGCCGCATCCGTGTGCGCGACCGCAACGTGCTGCGCTATTACGCACGCACGCTCGATCATCTCCTCGAATCTCCTTCGCCCCACACGCATTGATCTACGCCGGCGCCAAGGCGCTGTTCTTCGCGCTCTCCCGCAGCTCCACGCTCAAACGTCTCGCCTCGCGCTATGGCATGGCCACGCCCGAGAGCTTTGCCCGGCGCTTCATCGCCGGCGAGACGGTCGAAGAAGCGGTCGACGCGGCGCGCGCGCTGCAGGCGCGGGAGCTGAGGATCACGCTCGATTATCTCGGCGAGAGCGTGCGGACGATGGAGGAGGCGCACGCGGCCACGCGAGAGTACGCGCGGCTCATCGACGTGATCGTCGGCGCCGGGATCGAACCGAATCTCTCGATCAAACTGACGCAGCTAGGCTGCGATATCGATCGGGCCACCTGCGTCGACAACCTGCGTCGCATTCTCGAGCCCGCCCAGCGTCACGGGTTCTTCGTGCGAGTCGACATGGAGAACTCGCCATACACGGAGCTGACGCTCGAAGTATTCGAGACCCTGTGGCAGCAGGAGTACCGGAACATCGGCGTCGCCTTGCAGGCCTATCTGCATCGCACCGAGGCAGACGTCCGGCGCATGAATACGCTCGGTGCGCGCGTACGGCTCGTCAAGGGCGCGTACAAAGAGCCGCCTTCGGTCGCCTACCAGCAGAAGGCAGAGGTCGACGACGCGTTTCTCAAATTGATGCGAATCCTGCTCGACGAGGGGACCTATCCCGCGATTGCCACGCACGACGAACGCCTGATCGACGAAACGAAGGCCTACGCACGCGAACGCGGAATCAGCAGCGACCGGTACGAGTTCCAGATGCTGTATGGAATCCGTCGTGACCTGCAGACCTCGCTCGTCGCCGCCGGCTACCGGATGCGCATCTACGTCCCCTTCGGCCGGCAGTGGTTCCCGTACTTCATGCGACGCCTTGGCGAACGACCAGCCAACGTGGCCTTTGTGCTCCGCGGAATCCTCCAGGAACGCTCCCGCGGGTAGTCCTCCCAACTCACTTCGCCGAACCAACTCCCAACTCCCAAGAATTCAGTCCACAGCGTTTGGAAGTCGGGCGTTGGCGCCAGCGTCAGAGGGTCGGGAATTGGCCAGCGTCAGGGAGTTGGGAGTTCGCGAGCGCAGCGAGCGTCGGGTGTTCGCGCTCCTGGGTAATTTCGTTCACACATCAGACACCTGCGTGGCGGATCGCTGCAGTTTGATGACTCCGCCACACCGCCGCGCGAAACATCGGCGTAAACGCGCGTTGGGGCAAAACGGCTAAGCGTCAACCAGTCAGATGTTTAGCCTTGATTTGGTGGCTGTGGCACTTCTCTTGAAATGCTCGGGCTGACACGGGGGCCCCGCGTCCGGCATCAATGCGGTGTCCCCTCGTCCGGCGGACCGGGAATCGAGGCGACGTCAATCAACGTCTTACTCGGCAGGCACCTGAAAGGGGAACGCGGCAATGGTTACCGACACTGCGCAGCATCAGACGAACTCGGCATCCCAGCCTGCGGGCGTGTTGACCCGCGCGGCAGGACAGGTGCGGCAGTTCTTCTGCGGGCTTCACGGCCATGATGCCCTGCTGCACTTCGATCACGGCCGGATTTCACTACTCTGCACATCGTGCGGCTACGAGTCACCCGGGTGGGATGTGAAGGATGCCCCCGCGCCTCGTGAGCGGGTCGAATCCCGTCGGCTCGTTCGAATTCCGCTGGGCCGCGTCGCCTGACGCAGTTCGCCTCGTGATCGCAGCGCCGACGTCCGTCGAGTGCGGCGCAGACCTTTTACGGTCCGCGAACGACCGTCGGCAGGCCCTACAACTCGTTACGCTCGTCGTTGGCGGCAAATTCACGCGCGAGCGTCACGAGCGCGTCTCGACACATGCAGACGTCGCGAATCAACACGTACTCCTCGGTACTGTGCAAGCCGGCACCGCCCGGACCGAACAACACTGCGGGAACTCCAGCCGTACCGAGGATCGCCGCATCGGTCCAGAACGACAGACCAATCCGCTGCGCACGAGCCCCCGCCTGCGTCGCAGCGATTCCCAGCGTGGACGCGAGCAGATGATCGTCCGGCAGTTCGTACGCACCACGACCGAACTTCCCTTCCGCAATCGCGTCGAACTCCTCATCCTGTTCGCGCAGCCGAGCGATCACGTATTCCGCCTCGCGAAGGGCGACGTCATCGGGTTCGCCGGGAAGCGTCCGACGCTCGAAATCGAGTGAGCACGAAGCGGGGTATGTACTGAGCTCAGTGCCGCCGGCGACGATCGACGCGTGCAGTGAGGCCGCGCCGAGCAGCGGATGCGTGCGACCGCGCTCGAGGTCCCGGCCGAGCGATTCGAGCGCGACGAGCACTCGCCCCATACGCATGATCGCGTCGCGCCCCTCGGCGGGTCGGCTCCCATGTGCGGCACGCCCGCGCGTCTGCACCGTGACCCACTGAAATCCCTTGTGCGCGACCCCGACGTTCAATCCCGTCGGTTCGGTGATCACCGCCGCGTCTGCGTGCCACTCGCGAACGAGCGCGTCCGCGCCTGCGCTCGCGTGTTCTTCGTCGATCACCGCGGCCACGATCAATCGCCCCGCGGCGAGCCCGCCATTGCGGGCGAGGGTCCGCGCGGCATCGACCATCGCGGCCACACCGCCCTTCATGTCCTGCGAGCCGCGGCCGTACAAACGATCGCCGAGGATCCGCGGCGTGAACGGCTGGTCCATCCCGGCCACACCCACCGTGTCTGTGTGACCACAGAACATCAACGCCGGACCCGGACGTCGACCCTCGAGCACGCCCACGACGTTTGGCCGCCCCGGCAGCGCTTCCTGAATCGTTACGGTCAGCCCGGCTTGGCGCAGCGCGTCGGCGAGAAACGCCGCGACGTCTGCCTCGCCGCGCGCGCCGCTGACGAGCGACGGGTTCACGGAGTCGATCGCGACGAGGTCGCTCAGCAGCGCGATGACGGGATCCATGAGACGCGTCAACCTCCAACTCCCAACTCACTTCGCTGCGCCAACTCCCAAGATGTTCCTGACCAGACGTTGGGAGTTGGGCGTTGGTCCGCGGTCAGACGTTGGGAGTTGACGATCGAAGACAATAATCGATTCGTGGACCGGACTGCACCTGAGACTGTGGCGCGCGCGATCGCGACGGCTGTTCGCGATGGGGGAGGCCGCGCGCTGATCGTCGGAGGATGGGTGCGCGATCGTCTGCGCGCGCGTCCATCGAAGGACGTCGACCTCGAGGTGTTCGGCATCCCACAAGAGCGTCTGCCGGCGCTCCTCGAGCCGTTTGGACGGGTGGAAGCTGTGGGCCAGAGCTTTCCTGTCTACAAGGTTGTACCGGCGCCAGGGCTGGGCGACATTGACGTGGCCCTGCCCCGCCGCGAGTCGAAGCAGGGACGCGGGCACAAGGGATTCGAGATTCACGGCGATCCCTCGATGTCGATTGAGGAAGCGGCGCGACGTCGCGACTTCACCGTCAACGCGATCGCCTGGGATCCACTGACGGAGATCTACGAGGATCCATTCGACGGGCGCACCGACCTGGATCGTCGCGTACTCCGTGCGGTTGATCCACGGACGTTCGGTGACGACAGCCTCCGCGTGCTGCGAGCGATCCAGTTCGCGGCCAGGTTCGAGTTCGTGCTCGACGATGCGACCGCGGCGCTGTGTCGTGAGATTCCGCTCGACGATCTGCCGGCCGAACGTGTGTGGGGCGAGCTCGAGAAGCTGCTGCTGCACGCCGATCGACCATCAATCGGGTTCGCGCTCGCGCTCGATCTCGGCGTCATCGACCGGCTGTTGCCGGAGTTGAAGCCGCTCGTCGGCTGCGCGCAGGAGCCAGAGTGGCATCCCGAGGGCGATGTGTGGACGCACACGCTGATGGTCATCGACAAGGCACACGAGCTCAATCGCGATCTGGATCGGCCGCGGCTCGTCACGCTCATGCTCGGCGCGCTGTGTCACGACGTCGGTAAACCGGCGACGACCGAAGTGATCGATGGCCGGATTCGGTCGATGGAGCACGAGGAAGCCGGAGTCGAACCGACGCTCCGCCTGCTCGATCGACTCAACATCCACACGAGTGACGGTTTCGACGTGCGCGGGCAGGTGGTCGGACTCGTCGCGCAGCACCTGAAGCCGGGAGCGTTCTATAAAGCCGGCAACGTCACCGACGGAGCGTTCCGTCGCCTGGCGCAGAAGGTCGACATGGAGCTGCTCGCGCGTCTCGCGCGGGCCGATTGCCTGGGACGCACTGGCCACTTCGACTGCACGGCGATGGACTGGTTCATCGCCCGCGCGCGTCGTCTAGGGGTCGACCATCTGCCGCCGCCGCCTCTGCTCCTCGGCCGCCACGTGCTGGCGCTCGGGATCCCTCCCGGCCCACGCGTCGGCGTGATTTTGAAGCAGGTGTACGAAAAGCAGTTGGACGGCGAGGTGACGACCGTCGAAGACGCGATCGCCGAGGCGCGGCGATCTATTGCCGATTGAGATACACCGTCAGTCCGGCCAGGCCGCCGAGCACGAGGATGGCCCGCATGACGCGGAAAAGGCTCATCACCCAGGCAAACCGATTCCCAGCGCCGGCCACTGGAACCACCAGTGCCCGGGCGAGGTCATCAGGTTGACGATGAAGAGGAACAGCACGATCAGTGGCGCCTTGAAGAGAAATCCCACCGAGCGCACAAGTCTCATGATGCGTTTGCTCCGATGAATCGGACGGAAAGCCGTGACCGACGGTTCCGCGGTGTCGGCAACCCGGCACGTCCGCCCCGCCAGTCGGACCGTGCGTCGTGTCCGCCTTGGGCCTACGGTGCGTCGTGTCCGCCTTCAGGTAGACCGTGCGTAGTGTCCGCCTTTAGGCGGACCGTGTAAAGTCTGAACACGTCTGTCCTCCGCGAGGTCGACGGGCGTGGCCAAAGGTATAGTTGGACATGGCGCGCTACACTCTCGTCTATGGACTGCGGCTGGTGCCCGAGGGCACTCTCGTGCAGGCCGGTGACGTTCAGCTCACATTGAAAGACGGTGACACGGCAAATCTCACGCTGCACACGATCGATGGCACAATCCCGCAGCTTCGTCGCGCCCTCGACCGCAGCCTCGACGCGTTTTTCGAATTTCTGCCCGGGGCCACGGAAGAAGATCAGCGCGATTTCGACGATTCGTAGGCGGGCCTAGAGGTCCGCCTCTACACAATCTTTCGCCATGGATGCGCCTCGGAACTCTGTTTGCAATGGACCCGGCGTGCCGGATCCGACTGAACCGTCGGTGCCAGAGCCGCAAGCCACTCCAGAAGCACCCCGATCGCAGTTCGCACAGATGGCGCCGATAGCGCGCGATCTGAACGATCGGCTGGTGATCGATCTGATCGATGCGGTCAAGGCGATCCTCCGCAAGGAAGCCTCCGATCGCCTGCGTGACGTCTACCTGATCGGCGACATCGAAAAAGACGTCGCGCGGAACGTGATCGAGCGGCTGCGCGAAATGGCGAACGACAGCAACCGGCCGATTACCCTGTACATCAACAGCGCCGGCGGCAACGTGACCGACGGACTGGCCCTTCATGACGCCATCCGCCAGATCGTCAGACGCGGCATCGAGGTGACGATCGTCGTCCAGGGCATGGCGTACTCGATGGGCTCCGTCGTCCTGCAGGCGGCGAGCGAAGGACGGCGGCTGTCGCTGCCGCACTCGTGGATCATGATTCACGAGCCAGCGAAGTGGGCTGGCTGGCAATCGACATCGGCGGCGGCGCAGCACCTCGATCGTCTGAAGCAGATGCAGTCGCAGATCTACGAGATCCTCGCCAAGCGATCGGGAAAGCCGCTGGCGAAGATCATCCGCGACACCAAGCGCACGGATTTCTACCTGGATGCGAAGAAGGCGCTCGACTACGGATTGATCGACGGGGTCACCGAGGAGTAGACCGCGAGCGGCCGTGCGATGGGTTGCGGCGCGGACCTTTATGGTCCGCGAACTACGCCGCTTCTCTCGCTGCCCTGAACTCCTCCAACAAGCGCGCAACGTTTCCCGCGACCGAGTGCAGCGTCGGCGCCCAGCCAAGCGCGCGGGCACGTGGGCTGCGCACGATCTGGTCGAGTGCGAGCGCATCCGCGTACGGCCCCATCTTCGCGCGCGCTTCCTCGATTGGCATGTGACGCACGTCGGGTCGCATCTTCGCGTGATCCGCGATCGCCTCGACGATGTCGTTGACGCATTCGTCGGCTTCGTCGTTGGCGTGGAAGATCCCTGACGCCTCGGGATGCGCCAGCACGCGCGCATACAGGTCGGCAAGATCGCGATCGTACACGCAGGGCCAGTGATTCTTGCCGTCGCCGACGACACGCACCAGGCCGTTGCCCGCGTCCTTCAGCAGGTCGCCGACGGTGCCGCGTGCCCCGCCATAGACGACGCCGGGGCGAATCACCGCTGTGCGAACACCATCGCGCCCGCCATCGAGCACCAGCCGCTCGTGCTCCGGCCGCCACGACGCGATCGACGTCGGGCGCAGCGCACTGTCTTCGGTGGCAGCGCCGGTCGTTTCGCCCAGCACCCACATCCCGGAGGTGTAGATCACCGTCGCGCGATGTCCTGCCGCCGCGCGCTGCGCCGCCGTCGACAGCAGGTTTTCGATGGTCCGCCGATCGACGGCGACCGTCTGCTTCGAGTGTTCGAGCGCGGTGTGGATGAACGCGTCGGCCGTCTGTGCCGCCGCGAGATACGACGCGGGCCTGGCGAGATCTCCGATTACGGGACGAACGCTTCGCAGCGCGACCCGTTCCGCCTTTTCTGGATCGCGGACGAGCGCGGTGAGCTCATGTCCGGCGCGCAGCAGCGCTTCGGCCACGGCTGACCCGACATACCCGGTGGCGCCCGTGAGAAAAATCCGCATCGCAGGATCGCAATTCTATCGTTCCGAGTTCCAGGTTCCTAGTTCCAGGTTCCCGCGTTCACGGTTCAGGGTTCGTCAGTTCAGGGTTCGGAGTTCGGGGTTCAGAATTCCGTTGCTTTGCCGGAACAAGTGAACCGCTGAACCCGCAACCAGGAGCCATCGAACCTGGAACATGGAACGCGGGAACCTGGAACCGGGAACCTGGAACCCGGAACCGACCATAATTCACTCAGTGCCGCGTGACACGCTCATCGACTTCTTCCGCGATCTCGTCGAGATCGACGGCGAGTTCCTCGTGTACGACGACGGCTACAAGCGTCGCGCGTATACCTATGCCGAGGTTGGTCGCGCAGCGCGCGGGTTTGCGGCTCGGCTCGCGGCGGCGGGGCTGCGGACGGGCGACAAGGTCGTGTTCTGGGGCGAGAACAGGCCCGAATGGATTGCCTGCTACTGGGGCTGCCTGATCGGCGGGATCATCGCTGTTCCGATCGACTATCGGTCCTCCGCCGACTTCGTGATCCGGGTGCGACGACTCGTCGAGTCGCGCGTGCTGCTCGTCGGCGACGACGTCGCCGGAGTGCCGAGCGGCGACGCGATCGATGGTGCCGCGGTGTGGCCACTGGCCGACCTCGACTGGCGCGCCGATGGTCCGATGCCATCGGTCAGTCTCACGCGCGACGACATCATCCAGATCATCTTCACCTCCGGCGCCACCGCGGACCCGAAGGGCGTCGTCATTCGCCATCGCAACGTGCTCGCGAACATCGTTCCCGTCGAACGCGAGGTGATGAAGTACCGGAAGTACGCGCGGCCGTTCCATCCGCTGCGATTCCTGAATCTGCTGCCGCTCAGCCACATGTTCGGCCAGTCGATGGCCAGCAACATCCCGCCGATGGTGCGCGGCACCGTGATCTTTACGCGCAGCTTCAATCCGCACGATCTCGTGCGGCTGATCAAGTCGAGGCGCGTGTCGGTGCTCGTGTGCGTGCCCAAGATGCTCGACGTGTTGCGTGACCATGTCGTGCGCGCGTACCCAGAGGCCGCGGAGTCCCCTCCGCCACGAATCTCCATCCCGGGTCGATGGTGGAGGTATCGACGGGTCCACTCGGCGCTCGGATTCAAGTTCTGGGCGTTTGTCGTCGGCGCCGCGCCGCTCCCGTCGGAGCTGGAAGAGTTCTGGCGAGGCCTTGGCTTCGCCGTCATCCAGGGCTACGGCCTCACCGAGACGGCGCCCATCGTCACGCTCAATCACCCGTTCAAGACGAGCAAAGGCAGCGTCGGCACGCCGATCGGTGGCGTGGAAATCGAGATTGCCGAAGACGGCGAGATTCTCGTGCGCGGGGAGAACGTCACCTCCGGCTACTACGGTCAGAGTGAGAGCGTCTACGACAGCGACGGATGGCTGCACACCGGCGACATCGGCGAGCGCGATCAGGAAGGTCGCGTCTTCATCAAGGGCCGCAAGAAGGAGATGATCGTCACGCCCGAGGGGCTCAATGTGTTCCCGGAAGACGTGGAACGCGTCCTCGACGAATTGCCGGGGGTGCGTGAATCAGCGGTCGTGGGGATCGCTGACGGTGGTCAGGAGCGTGTGCATGCGGTTGTGGTCGCCGATCCCGGCATCGACTCCGACCACATCGTGCGTGATGCGAACGCGCGACTGCAGGATCATCAGCGAATCCGAAGCGTGTCGGTCTGGTCGGCCGCCGAACTGCCACGAACCGAGGGAACACGGAAGCTGAAACGTCGCGCCATCCGCGACTGGGTCATCGCCGGAGAGAAGCCGGTCACCGTCGACGAAGGGACTTCAGTCGAAGCACTGCTCTCGCGATTCACTCGGGGTCGACAGCTGAGTGGCGCGACCACGCTCGAGGAGCTCGGTTTGAGCTCGCTCGAGCGCGTGGAGTTGATGGTCGCGCTCGAAGACAAGTTCCAGACGCGCATCGACGAGTCGCGCTTCAGCGAAGCCGCAACGGTGTCCGATCTGAAGCACCTGCTCGAACAGCCGCCGGCGGTCGACGAGATCGGCGAGCCGGTCGACTTTCCGTCGTGGAATCGGACCTGGCCCGTGCGCCTCATTCGCCGGCTGTCACAAGCAACCTGGATGGTCCCGTTGACGCATCTGTTCGTCTGGATACGCGTCGAGGGTCGCGACCACCTGCGCGATCTACACGGCCCCGTCATCTTTGCGTCGAATCATCAGAGTCACATGGACGTCCCGGTGATCCTCGCCGCGCTTCCCGGCCGATGGCGCGCGCGCGTTGCGCCGGCGATGGCCAAAGAATTCTTCAAGGCGCACTTCTTCCCCGCGGAACACACGTGGATGGAGTGGTTCACGAACTCGCTGAACTATTACAACGCGTCCTTCTACTTCAACGCGTTTCCACTCCCGCAACGGGAAGCTGGTGCGCGGCAGACGCTGAAGTACATCGGCGAGCTGACTGGCGACGGCTGGTCGCTGCTGATCTTCCCGGAAGGGATGCGATCGGGCGAGATCCAGCCGTTCCGCGGAGGTATAGGGATGATGGCGTCACGGCTGGACCTGCCAGTGGTTCCGATACGGCTCGAGGGCCTGGACCGAATCATGCCCGTCGGCGCGTCCTTCCTCCGGCCCGGCCGGGTGCGCGTGGCCTTCGGCGCGCCCTTACGACTCCGCGGTGATGATTACGCAGCGCTTGCAGGTGAAGTGGAAGCGCGCGTGCGATCCCTCTAATCCATGAGGCGCAGTGCGTTCACTCTAATCCGTCAGTCGTAGGGGCCACCTTTAGGTGGCCCGCTTTTGACAAACAAATCATGCCAGGCCATAGACTTGCGCCGAGAGCCGCGTCGTGGCACACTGATTGCTACGTTTTGGTGAAAGGATGAGCTGTTGAGCAAAGACGATCTCATTGATATGCAAGGCACGGTGGTTGCCGTGCATTCAGGCGGACTGTATCGCGTGCAATGCGATGCAGGCCACGAAGTCCTCGCACAGTTGAGCGGCCGCATGCGCCGATTCCGGATCAAGGTCGTTCCCGGCGATCGCGTCACCGTCGGCGTCTCCCCGTACGACCCTGTCCGCGGAATCATCACCTTCCGAGCGCGATAAGGCCGACGTTGGAATGCCCGGCCCGGCCGGACCCGAAGGAAACATTGAGCACACAGGTCACCACATCGACCGATAAACGCCGCCGCCGACGCCCAGGTGCGAGCCGCGGCCCGCGCCGACCCGTCGCCGCACCCGCCGAGTCGACGCCGCTTCCGTACGAGCCATCCGCGTTCGATCCGTCGCCGATCCCCTTCGATCAGCTCTCGCTCGACGAGCGACTGATCCACGGCATCCGCGACCTCGGATGGCAGGAAACGCGACCGGTGCAGGCGGGAGTGATTCCGCTGGCCGTCGCTGGTCACGACGTCATCGCATGCGCGGAAACGGGCACGGGCAAGACTGCGGCGTTCCTCGTACCGATCCTCCAACGCTTCGTGAACGAGGAGGCTCCCCACCCGCCTCGCACGAGGGCATTGGTCCTGGCGCCGACACGCGAGCTGGCGGTGCAGATCGAAGACCAGGTTCAGGGACTGACGTACCACACCACGGTTTCGAGTGTGGCCGTCTTCGGTGGCGTGCCGATGACCGCGCAGGAACAGGCCCTCAAGGCCGGCGTCGACATCGTCGTGGCGACGCCCGGCCGATTGATGGACCACATGCGTCACGAGTCGATCGACTTCTCCGGACTCGAAGTGCTGGTCCTCGACGAGGCCGATCGCATGCTGGACATGGGGTTCTGGCCCGACGTGCAGCGCATCCTCGCCGCGCTGCCTGCACGCCGGCAGACGCTGCTGTTCTCGGCGACGATGCCGCCGCAGGTGCTGAAGCTGACGCAGGAGTTCCTGCACGACCCGAAGCTGGTGCTGGTCGGCCGGCACGGCGGCCCCGCGCGCACGATTTCGCACGCCGTGCAGACGGTGCCCGCGCGCGAGAAGACCGAGTGGCTGGCGCGCTGGCTGCGCGAAGAGGCGCATGGTCCGGTGCTCGTGTTCTGCCGGACGAAGGTTGGGGCCGAGCGGCTGGCGCAGCGGCTGTCGTCGATGGGGATTCGGACGGCGTCGCTGCACGCGGATCGCACGCAGCAGCAGCGCATGGCGGCCGTGGAAGGATTCCGGACCGGTGAATATCCGGTCCTGGTGGCGACCGACGTCGCCGCGCGAGGCCTCGACATCGAGGGCATCGCGCATGTCGTGAACTTCGAGGTGCCCGACACCCCGGAGGCATATGTGCACCGCGTCGGCCGGACCGGCCGCGCGGAAACATCCGGGAGCGCGCTCACGCTGGTCGCTCCCGAAGAAGTGCGCGCATTACGCGCGCTGGAGAAAGCCGTTGGTGTACAACTTCAGTAACGACCCGCCTGGTCTTCCCGGGGACGACCGGCGCTCTGTGTCGGCTGCTCCCACCGCCGCCCCCGACGCGCCTGCTGCGGCGGGTTCGATGAGCCCGGCTGCAGTGAATGCGTCCGCGCCGGAGAACGAGAGCCCATCTCCAGGTCCATCGACCTCGCAAGGAGCTTCCGCGCCGGCCACGTCCGACAACCCACAGGCGGCCTCGCTCGCCCGATTCAATTCGTGCCGATGGCAGCAGCCGATCGAAAACGGCAACGCCGCGTTCTGCACGCATCGCGAAGTGAAGCCGTACGCGGGAACCACCGGGTTCGATTCCGACGCCTGGTGTCCCGAGTGCCAGTACTACAAACTGCGCCGGGCTCCCAAAAAACGGTCGCCCTCCGACGATTACTCGTACTAGCGCTCGTCAACTCCCAACTCCCAACTTCCAATTCCCAACAACGAGCCGTTTGGGAGTTGCGAGTTGGCTCATGCGTCAGGGAATTGGGAGTTGACGGGGCCCTTCCGCTACACTACCGCCGCACAATTCAGTTCTCATTCAGTAGGAGCAGAGTATGCGCACACGTGTAGCAATTCTCGCTGCGGCGCTCTTGGGGTTGGCGGCGGGATATTTCCTCGCGAGCCCGCGCGTGGCGGCGCAGCAGAACGCGCCGTTCCGCATGGCGGCCGTCACGTCGGAGCGAGGCGGTCAGGATATCTTCGGACCGTATGAGCCGGTCGCCGACTGGCCCAAGGATCTGTCGACCCTGCCGAATCATCAGGAGTGGACGTTCGGCGCCGGGCAGAGCGTCTTTGCCGAAAGCGCCGATCGTGTCTACGTGCTCGATCGCGGCGAGCTGCCGAACATCATGCGTCCGCGAACCAAGAAACTCGA